>Ga0209491_10001867_pt1 | contig 39451 bp, 27 predicted proteins | sample BON02_FD_187213 | JGI IMG/M metagenome (GOLD analysis project Ga0209491, IMG submission 187213) | Freshwater microbial communities from Lake Bonney liftoff mats and glacier meltwater in Antarctica - BON-02 (SPAdes) (version 2) | ecosystem: Environmental > Aquatic > Freshwater > Ice > Glacier... | reverse complement strand
GATCTCGAAATGCTTGTAACCTGACATTCGGGCCTTCCTAAAATACTCTTTCCCCAAAACCAGGAACATGGGTAAGGGATTTTATGCTCCGTGAAACCTAAATATTTGCTCTGACCACCCGAAACTGGGCCAAATCTCCCCAGAAATTTACGACCTCAACTCAAAAAGGTAGCTTGCGGAATTGAGGGTTATAGGTGAGTTTCACAACAGCATATCGAGCAGACGAAATATCGGTGTCAATATTTTTAGCACTAACATGATGTGTAGTTGAACCAGCACTTTCATCGTCCATTGCTAAGGCGGTATATTTTGATGGACCCAAATATGAACCCCAATAAGAGGCTATGTATCCTCCACCCGCCCAGCGTTGCTTAGCTCTATAGTTTGTAGGTTCGATGTCACCATTTGGTAAGTTTTTTCCCGTCCTAGGCATGGCAAGACCACTGAGTCTAAATTGAGAGCAAAAACAATTACCAGAAATGGTTGGCGTGCCAAATCCATAGTCATAAACGTCTAAAAAATCAGTTTTCACATCAGGACCTGCTAAATTTACATCAATCTCTAGCCCGTTGAATACCCACTTTTGTACCAAGCTAATTTTTTCTAAATAGTGAAGTGAATTATCCGAGTTAAAGTATGTATATAAGTCAAGCGTGTCATGAGCAGAATCATTCCAAGTTTCAAATGCAAAAAACATTCTGTCTGATACCTCAATTATCGAAGGAGTATCGGCTTGAGGAGATGTATTAAACACTCCAATCTCGAAATAGTCAACAGGGCCGCATGTTGAAGTGGCTTCGAGTTCATAGTTTAGCAATGGGGCTAATGAGTTATACTGCAAATATGACATCCCATCTAATTCAACAGTGCTACTTATCAGCGTTCTGGTTACAGAGTCAATTCTTTGCCAAAGCTTAAAATCTGGACTGAATGCTGTATCGAAGGCAATGTCAATTGCAACTCTAATTTCGTCAGAATAAAATACTGGAGTTATGCTTCGGATATTGGGAGTCAAGCACGTATCCCATGTATTAAAAAGAGAATCTATGTTCACATGGATTGATGTATCTGTTCGAGTAATAACAGAATCAGACAGCAAAGACAGACTGTAAGCTTTTGTCGAACCTCCAAAGAGAATCAACATGGAGGTAGCCATAAAAATCCTTGATTTCAATAGCTTATTGCATATATTAATGTATTCAAACCTAAGAAATAATACCAATAATAAAAAGCCAATAGCATTATTAAACTGTCAACATTACATGATGGCTAAAGAATTTCATTCATACACTCATAAATCTAACGAATTATCCTTGGTGTATCATAATTTCAATTATAAATTTACTTATATGAATAATACCCTATTTTCTTACATGACTTACCGTAATTACGCAACTACGCCTCAATACGTACATTCGGGGTTTCAATCATGTGAAATCAAACCTCACTTTCAATTATAACTCCGGAGGGAGCGGTGTTTACTGACTATTTTCTTAGCTGTGAAAATTCCGTTTCATCACTGTTGCTTTTCGCATCTTTAAAATTAGTAGGCAATAAAACTAAGTTTCCTGTCATATTTTTATTGCGCCAGCCCCACTATTGCGGCTTTGCGCCTTGCGCGTCCTTTTTAGGCCGGGTCAAATAAGCCGCGAAACATTGCGCCTCCACTCTCGCGCTAGCTCTACTATTGCGGCTCCGCGCCTCCTCCGCGACAAAAAAACGGTGACTAATGAAAAACTATTTCAGATAATTACTGCTGCTAAAAGAATTTGCTATTATTCATTTTCTGAAACGACAATGGGCTATCTGTGGGTTGAAAAATGCATTTTTGTAGCCACATGTTTAATAAGCTTGTTTTGAATTGCATTAATTGTCAGGCGCTGGCACTTTCCGTATTTTGTACGCTGAAGGATGAAGAGCTGCATGACCTGAACAAGGAAAAGGTGAGCTATCCCTATAAAAAAGGACAGGTTATTTTTACAGAATCCGATCGTCCCAATGGCATTTATTGTGTGCATTCTGGGAAGGCTAAAATTTATAAGGTCAATTCTGAAGGAAAAGAACAAATTGTTCGCTTGGCGAAGGATGGCGATTTAATTGGGTATCGTTCCTTCTTAGCTCATGAAGAATACCAAGCTTTTGCAGAAACCTTGGAAGAATGTGTCATCTGTTTTATTCCAGGATCCTTGATATTAAAACTCTTATCGCAAAATATTCAGCTGAGTTTGAATATGATGGAGCATCTAGCCAAAGACATCATTACCGCGGACCAAAAATCAGTTGATTTACAAACAAAAACAGCAAGAGAACGTTTATGCGAAGCGCTGGTAATCTTACATAAATCATTCGGAACCGACGCTGATGGATACGTGGACATTCGTCTTTCACGGGAAAATATCGGGAACCTGACCGGCTTGGCCATTGAAACGGTTGTGCGCACACTCAAAGACCTGGATGAAGACGAACTGATTCGCCTCAATAAAAAACGCATCCTGATTCCGAGTATTCCCTTATTGATGGATGAAGCTCGGATGATCGATTAATCAACCACATTTACTGGTACCACAACTTTTACATTTCAAACAACCTTCTTCGTAATACAATCCATCTGGATCTCCGCAATCTCGGCAAAATCTATCTTCAGAGCGGGTTCCATCCGGCACATACCTTTTTAGTGCTCTTTCTACCCCATTTTTCCAGGTATTGATGCTCTCATTATACAGTTGCAGATGATTGATCAGATGCACTACTTGCGGTAATGGCATACCTTGTCTCAATATTCCCGAAATCAGTTTGGCATAATTCCAATATTCTTCATCAAACGAACGGGAAAGTCCTTCGATGGTAACCTTGTATCCATGCTTATCCAAATAGCGGAAATCATATCGGGAGCTGCCCCTTTCATCACTTACTTTGGTGATCCATCCCTTTTGCACCCAGGTAGGTAAAGCAAAAGAATCTTCAGCTCGACCAGTAAATATCTCATAGGGTCTTCCATCAAGAAGTCCGATAAAGGCTATCCACGACTCATTTTTATTTTTAAAATGGATGATATCGGCTTCCAGTTCGCCAGGCCTGTCTGGTGCGATAGAATCTGCCCAACGACTTTCCTGCTTTTCATTTTCAGCAATCAATACCCCACTTCTTGAACCATCACGATAAACAGTAATTCCCTTCAATCCCTTTTTCCATGCTTGATAGAATATGTCGGATACATCATCCACTTCTACATCGGCTGGGAGATTGATGGTAGAGCTAATAGAATGGGTAATATATTTCTGCACAATGGCTTGTAAGGAGATACGTTTATGCCAGTCAATTTTATTGGCTGTGCAAGAAGCATAAGGACTTTCATTGATGTCTTGATTTTTATTTTTTTCCATCCATACCTTAAGTTTAGGATGTAAAACGGTAAACTCTCTCCAGCTGTCGCCCATCTCATCCACAAAATCCACCTCACCATCGTCTTCTCCAGGATTGATCTTTTTCCTTCGGGTATAGGATAACATAAAAACGGGCTCAATTCCCGAAGAGCTTTGGGTTAACATGCTCAAAGTTCCTGTTGGGGCTACTGTGCTGATGGATATATTTCGCCTTCCCAGAGCCATCATTCGCTGGTAAATTTCCGGCAATTCCCACTCGAGCATTTTAACAAAATTGGAGGTCTTTTCAATTTCTGGATCGAAAGCATCGAAAGCACCTCGTTCAACGGCCATATCAATTGAACTATCGAATTCAGCCCTGCATTTTGTTTTCATCATTTGTTCTGCAAAAGCAAGGGCTTCATCGCTATCGTAGGCAAAACCCAATGCAGCGAAAACATCTGCTAAGGCAGTAAATCCTAGGCCAGTCCTTCTGCCGTTTTTCCCTGTTCTTTTTAAGGTTTCCCATACTTCCCTCTCCACAAATTTGATGGCTTCCGGTTCAGGATCCTCATCGATTTTAGCCAATATACGGTCAACTGCTTCTACCTCCAGATCGACCAAGTCATCCATTAAACGCTGGCCTTCATAGGTAATACGGTAAAAGGAATTCATATCAAAGTTGGCCTTTTCACTAAATGGCTCTTGAACAAAATTATATAGATTAATTGCCATCAAACGGCAGCTATCACCCCCCTGCATTGCAATTTCAGAACAGGGATTGGTTGAAAGGTTTTTAAAACCGGGGTAGACGGAAGAAGTTGAATAATGATGCTGGGTATCCCAAAATATCAATCCTGGCTCGGCACTGCGCCAAGCACAGGTATTGATCTTTTCCCAAAGTTTTAGGGCATCGATTTCCCTTTCAATCAGCGGTTTCTTTGCATCAATAGGCCAACGCAGTTTAAAGGTAGCTTTGTTTTCTACGGCCTTCATAAAGGCATCAGAAATTCGTATGGAAATATTGGCTCCGGTAACTTTTCGGAGATCCTGTTTAATCTCAATAAATGCCTCAATATCAGGATGCGCAATATCCATGGTAATCATCAAAGCACCCCGCCTGCCATTTTGAGCCACTTCGCGGGTGGTATTTGAAAAACGTTCCATAAAAGAAACAGCGCCGGTACTACTCCCTGCCGAATTAGATACGAGTGTACCTTCAGGGCGCAAGCTCGAAATATCCATACCCACACCACAGCGCCTCTTAAATAATTGAGCCATTTGTTGATCCGCATAAAAGATGCCTCCAAATGAATCCTCTATTTCAGGCAATACAATACAATTGGACAAAGAAGCCAACATAGTAGGGTTTCCCAATGAAGCCATTACGCTGCCCTGAGGAACCAGGTAGCGGAAATCGCGAAACATTTCATAGATAGCTCGTTCATCTAAGGGCTTCCGTTCTTGTCCATACGCGCTCAATAAACCCAAGTCAGACTCCGATACGGGCGTATAAGCCTTTTCCGCCTGATAAAACTTTTGTGCCAGACGCTGATGCATATCATCAGGAGTAAGTTCTAGATACACTCCATTTGGCTCCCTTAAGGCATATTTATTTCTCCAAGTATGGGCTGCAAGTTCGTCTCCGTTGAAATATTCAAGAGTAGCTTCATCAAGCTCTTCTTGCGTGAATCGGGCATTTTTTAACTCAGAGGCTGGGTGTTTTATCTCTTTCCGCATGGTTTTTATCTCAAATTACAGGAACAAAGAAAGTGGCATAAAGCTTCTTAAAAATTGACTCAGGTCAAGGTATCAAAATAATGTTCCAGCTAAGTTTGTATTTCAATTCGGATTAATGATGAAGATACCATCTCATCCAAAATCATACATTTTTATATTCTTATTTTCTTTGTTTGCCTTTTATTCGGTTCTAGTCTATACAGAAGGAACAAGCGGCAAACATTATTCCGATTCCTTTCGAAAAGGACAACTTGTCTGGCAAAAAAATAATTGCCAGGTATGTCATCAATTGTATGGATTGGGGGGACATAAAGGTCCGGATCTTACCAATTTGATGTCGGTGCCGGAAAAAGGAGAAGCGTATGCCCGGATACTGATTGAATCAGGAACTTCCGAGATGCCCGCCTTTAAAATGGGAAAAAATGAACTAAATGATCTGATGCGCTTTCTGCGTGAGGTTGATCAATCGGGAAAAAGTCAGGTGCGGGCTGATGAAGTGGATAATCTAGGTAACTATACCTTAAACCAATAGGCTGATGCAGCGTCCATTCTTGCTTATCCGTTTTTCACTCTGGCTTTTACTTCTCGCTTTATTGGCTGGTGTGCTTATCTCCTTTTCCTATTTTAATAAAGATATATGGGGAAGTTATTTATCCTTTGAGAAGCTCCGTCCAATCCACGTAGGTGCGGCCATATTCTGGATTCTCAGCGCGGCGCAGGGGGGAGTCATCCATTTTGCTCGGGAGTATTTTAAGGGGAACGAAAATCGTATTGGGTGGATTCATGCTTCCCATATTTTGTGGATTTTCAGTATTGTATTAGCTCTTCTCAGTTTTGCATTTGGCCACTATGGAGGAAGGGAATACTGGGAATTTCCGCCTTTGATTAATATACCCATAGTACTAAGTTGGCTATGTTTTGCAGCGTATCTCTACCCCCTTGTATTTGCCCGGTTTCGTGATCAGCCAGTTTTTGTATGGATGTGGTGTACCGGAACATTATTTTTTCTTCTTGCCTTTATCGAATCGAATTTATGGCACGTTCCCTGGTTCCGTGAAAATTATATTCGCGACATAACAATACAGTGGAAAGCCAATGGTGCTATCGTGGGCGCATGGAACCAATTAATTTATGGATGTTCGTTTTACCTGATGACCAAGATATCAGGCAGTAAGAATGCCGCCTTATCCTGGCAGGCCTTCTTCTTCTATTTTTTGGGTATGAGCAATCTGATGTTCAATTGGGGGCATCATACCTATAATGTACCCGCAGCATCCTGGGTAAGGAATATAGCCTATGCGGTGAGTATGACAGAATGGGTTTTCCTTCTGAATATCCTGTATTCATTTCGAAAAAAACTGAATGATGCTCAAAAACTGGCTGCATGGATTCCTTACCGTTTTCTGAATGCTGCCGAAGCGTGGGTATTTCTCAATCTTCTTCTGGCACTTGCCATGTCTGTGCCGGCTATCAATCGATATACCCACGGAACTCATATTGTGGTGGCTCATACTATGGGCACTACCATTGGAATTAATAGCATGATTTTATTGGGTTCATTCTTTTATATCGGAGAAAATTTTCGTCCCGACCGGATATTTCCCTACCGGAAAATCCTTCGTTTTGGCTTTTGGCTTTCCAATATCTCCCTATTTGTATTTTGGATTAGCCTAATCAGCGCGGGAATTGTAAAAGCCCGATTGATGCTCGTGGAACATCAAAATTTTCAAATGGCCATGATTGAGGTGAAAACTTATTTAGTTCCTTTTGTGATTTCAGGAATTACGCTGCTCGTCGGATTATCTATCTGTGCCATCACCTTGCTCCGAATACTACGAAAAAATAAATATTAAGCTCCAATCCCGATAGCTATCGGGACCAAAGAAAAGATGTTTTGGGTTAGGGGTTAAAGGGTAGGGCCGGCAATACTTGGTCTATTCCTCAACCTCAGCCTTAAATGGTTACGGGTTAGAGCAAATAATCTGACTAAGCCTAAAATCCGCGCAATCCTTGTAATCCGCGATTCAGACTAAAAAATGGGTCGAATTAGAACGATGACTAATAAACAGTATCCCTTTGAGCAATTTTTCCCGCCCAAATACCTAATCCGCCTTCAATATTAGAAAAGATGAACACCGGCTCCGTTTCAAAGGGCGACGTATTTTGCGCATAGTTTTGTAGTGAGACTTGGTATCGATATAAATCATTGCTAAGCGCTTCGCCCAATACCATAAACCGTGGCGTTCCAGTGGCAACCCCACGGGAGAATTCAATGCGAATATCTTGCCCCGAACCATTGAATAAGGCATCATCAAATAAATAGCTTCCATCATCTTCTTCAACAGTCGATGGATTTAATAAGACGGGATCACTGGTAATAAAGGTAAAAGGCAAAAAGCTTGCGGTTAGCTCATTATAATAGCTGAAGTTGATTCGGTAAAAATTACTTTCACTGGCGGGGTCGTTGATGCGAACCACCAAGGCCGACAATGCTTGCCCTGAGGTATCTAATCCCACGGAGTCCAAATAAGTCAAGCCCCCAAAGGTGTTAGAATTGGGTATGTTCAAGGCTTGGTCTACCACCGGATAACCGGCACTCTCCACACGAATTCGATACCGACTACCTGGCTTGGGTGTATTTGGCCATTGATAGACTTTCTCAAAAACATCAAACACACCTAAACCAAGGGAAATGCCATCTTCCCAAATTTCCACTTTGGCCTTCCCTAAATATTCGGGTTGCAAGGTGGAAAGCGCAACTACCGAATAGCTCACCGCTACTTGAATAGGCGATTCATTGCTTAATAGTCCATTCACCACAAGCTTGGAAGTATACGGTGGAGGAACCACGACCACTTCTGTTTCGCAGGACATCCATACACAGGCAATCAATAGAAAGAGTAGTTTATTTTTCATCAGAAACTTAAACGATAGGTGATGGATGGAAAAAAGGGAATAAGACTCACTTCCTTGGCTATAGGCGCTCCTGTATTGGGGTCGTAGTCAAGGTACATATAATACGGATTACTTCGATTGAACAGATTATAGATAGAAACCATAAACTCTTGCTTTAAGCCCGAATTAAAATTTTCCTTAGTATTGGTATACCCTACATCAAAGCGTAAATAATAGCGCAGACGGTATCCGTTTTTTTGTTGGTAGTCGAATACAACATTTCCATTCGCATCTAAATAACGTCCGTAGGGAAAGGTGATCGGATAGCCACTTCCATACACAATATTGAATGACAAAGCACTTCTATCGGAATAAGGAAGACTTGCAGAAAGGTTAATTTGATGCCTTCTATCGTAGCGGTAATAATACCATTCGCCTTGATTGATATTATCAAACTTACGGCGATTCCAAGCCAAGGTATACCCCAACCACCCGCGAGCATTTCCGAACTTCTTCTGTACCAAAAATTCCAACCCGTAATTCTGTCCTATCCCCTGCTCCACACTGTTTTCCCAACTGCTTTGCACACTCAAGAAATCACTTCCTTCGGCATAGTCAATCACATTCTTGAGCTGCTTGAAATAGCCTTCTACGCTCACTTCCCAATTGTCTTTGATAGTTCTTACAAGGGCCGCAGTTACTTGATGTGAGGACTGCGGACCTATTTTCTCGGTTGCAGGAAACCATAAATCAATCGGCAAGCCCAAGCCACTATTGCTCAGCATATGCAAGTATTGATTCATATAAGAATAGGATGCTTTAAAGGCCATTTTCGAATTCAGGCTATACCGCATCGACGCCCTCGGCTCTGGGGCAAAATAGGCTTTCCCATTCACGAGGTAGGAAGAAATGCGCAGACCCAGATTAGCCCGGAGGCGGGTACTCACTTTGATATCATCTTCTATATAGAGACCAAACTCATTGCTTTGAATGCGGCGAGAAGGCCCGAGCACAGTATCCAGAGAAATACGTGGCCCCTGAAAATTGGCTTCAACGGCCCCTGGTGCTAAGGCATGAAGGGTATAGATTCCGCCATAACGAATATGATGCTTGCTTGAAGAAGTATATTCATAATCTGCCTTTGCTGAGAAATCGCGAATACCGGAATAGTAGCGTAGGGCATAATTGGTTTCCGCACGCCCCGAATCACTTTGAACCACCTGATTATAGGTAGAGCGAATATTAAAGAGGTATTCGGCATAGTTGAACGCATAGGTGGCAAATAGCTTAGCAGAATGTACATGCGACCAGCGCAAAGCTCCCGTTGTATTAGCCCAATCTACTTTGTCCTCCGTCTTTTCCTCTATCCGTGAATTGCCAGCGGTATACTTTTCGGTGAGGGTATTCGAATACGTGTCTTTACTTCGAAAAAAGCTAGCCGTCAGCTTATCTCTCTCCGAAATCCGGTGGGTAATCTTGGCTGTAATATCATAAAAGGAGGCCACATTTTCTGAACCGTCAGCGAAGTTCGAAAAGGGATTAAAGATATTGGGAATGCCCGGCATACTTCTTCTAGCCGAGATAGAAAAGCTGGTTTTTCCTTGAATGATAGGTCCTTCGAGGTAGCCATAGAATGCCACAAAACTCAAACCTGCCGCCCCACTAAATTCCTTATCATTTCCATCCTTTAGTGTGATATCCAAAACGGAAGACAGCCGAGAACCGTAGCGCGCAGGAAATCCACCTTTATAGAGCTGAAACTGACTGATGGCATCGGTACTAAAGCTGGAGAAATAGCCAAAAGCATGGTTGATATTATAGACCGGTACGCCATCAATCAATATCAAATTTTGATCAGGCGTACCTCCTCGCACATAAAACCCGCCACTTCCTTCCAATCCCGTTTGCACGCCAGGCATCATTTGTATGGATTTGATTAAGTCCACCTCTCCAAATACCGGAGGCAAAAAACGAATTTGATTGATAGGGATGCTCACCACATTAGGCGTGCTGGTTTCATCCGGAATGGTTTCCAAGGCATCCGCTTCCACCACGATCTCATCGATATAATAATTCTCATCTAACTCATGCGAACGCATTTCATTTTGTCCGAGATAGAAGGTGTCTGATTTTTGAAAATAGCCCACATAACTCCATTGAATCACCCGATCACCTGCTGGCAGAATAAGGCTATAAAATCCACTTTTATTGGTTGTTGTGCCTACATGCAGGTTGGGTTCATAAACAGTAGCCCCAATCAGTGGCTCTCCGCTTGCCCCATCACGTACAAAACCAGAAACAGAATATTGTTGTGCGCTAACCCCCATCGCGCTAAAAATCAAGCAGATGAAGAGTAGGAGGAGTTTTTTCATAAAAATCTACACAAGAATAATGAAAACCTAGCGCATATAATCGGGAGATTATTATATTTGCACCCCATTCAACGAATTGTTGAACTGCATGCGTAGCTCAATTGGATAGAGCACCTCACTACGGATGAGGAGGTTTGGGGTTCGAATCCCTACGCGTGCACAAAGAAAACCGGACTGCTTAGCAGTTCGGTTTTTTTGTTGACTGCGAGTCTGAGCGCAGTTCTATACATTCCAATAGTACTTCAAGCCACAGTTTGCGCTCAAGCGAGCAGGCAACAGAAAAACCGAATAGCGCAACGTAGTGGAGCGCCGGTTTTCTTTGTGAACGCCCCCCAGGATCACGAGCGATTAGCGAGTAATCCCTACGCGTGCACAAAGAAAACCGGACTGCTTAGCAGTTCGGTTTTTTTGTTGACTGCGAGTCTGAGCGCAGTTCTATACATTCCAATAGTACTTCAAGCCACAGTTTGCGAGTCTGGATTGTCGGCGGTCGACGGAAAAAAGGGGACCATAGTCCATAGACCATAGACCATGGTTTCGTTGGTCCGCGGCTTAGTTTGTCTATGGACGGCGGTTAGGATCAATGACACACTTTTCTGAATACTCCCGTAGTCGACACAATCCCTTCGACAAGCTCAGGGACCGGAAATTCTCCTCATCCCCTCACTCCTAACTCCCCTGTGCCCTAAGCTCCTCTTCAACCGGCCTTAATAATGTAGTCAAGGCAAAATCCCTTCGACAAGCTCAGGGACCGGAAATTCTCCTCACTCATCCCCTCACTCCTAACTCCTCACCTTCCTTTCCCTCTAACCCAAAACCCCTTCCTACTTCAAGGCAAACACCTTAACGCCCGTGGCATTCAGCTCATAATAAATGCTTGTTTCTAGGTCTTGGAAGGTAAGGAGTACATCGACTTCGTCGCCGGGTTCCCAGAGTGGGCCTCCGGAGGTATAGCCTTCGATATAGGTGGCATGGTCGGTATTGGTGCTGTCGAATTCGGTGAACCAGCGGGTGTCTCCTTTGATGAGGGTTTGATTACTCAGGCTGAAATATCCGGGAACGTTCTGTGCATTGCGATCAATTAAACGTAGGAATGTGCGCAGAGAATCATTGGTAGACACGAGCGATAAATCGCGGTAAATATCGGCTTCGATAATGAATTCGTGACTGCCTACTTCAAGGACTTTCACCTTTTCCGTTACCGCCTTTCTGCTTTCACTACTTTTGGAACAGGATACGAGAACGAAAGAAATCAGAATCAAAAATAGGTAGTTTTTCATCGCGTGTTTTAGACTAGAACGAAGATAGGTTTAAAAAGGGGTTTTGGGTAAGGAGTTCCTAGTTAGTGCAAATTCTGAGGACCAAGCTCCAAATTCCCACCCCGACACGTGTCGGGAACAAATATTCCAGCTGCATGCGTCATGCTACCACAATTCGTGGAGTCTAACCATGTTCTCTACTGGCCGCAAAGCTTTCGAATATTCTGCTACGCCATTCGGCCGCTCGAACTGACTGGGAGATTTCTTAATCCTGTTTGCACAATCTGCTTTATGCTTCCCTTCGACAAGCTCAGGGACCGGAAATTCTCCTCACTTCTAACTCCTCTGTGCCCTGTGCTCCTCTTCAACCGCCCTTAATAATGTAGTCAAGGCACAATCCCTTCGACAAGCTCAGGGACCGGAAATTCTCCTCACTCCTCACTCCTCTGTGCCCTGTGCTCCTCACCTTCCTTTCAATACCAGAGCGTCACCTGATAAATCTGATCACTGCCGGAAGGATTAACCTGTATTGCCTCTGGGACGCGCCAAGTGGCATCGGAAACGTAGATATTAAAAACGCCGGCCATACCTGAAAGACGGAAGACGGCACCGAGGTCGCTCATTTTAGTGACACGCCAAATGGAGGAGGAGGATTCGGATTCAATCCCTCCTGCAACCACTTTCAGTTCGGGCTCCGCTCCGCGTGAATTTTCTTTCATAGCACCGCGGTAGCGCAAGTTCTCTTCACGTCGCTTGATCTCATCACTTTTCTTTTTCGGCACTTCGGGCTGCTCCCTTTCTTCTTTCTGCTGTTTGTATTTATATATGACCGCTTCTCCATCCGTAGTAAGGGTTCCGTTGGTATGTTCATTCACAACGAACTTGGCGAGGTCTTCGAGGTTTTTGGTGCTGAGTTCGGTGCTTTGAAAATTGACTGTTTCTTTCTTGCCTTTGAAAGAAATTTCCATGGTTACCTTTGCTTTGGGCTTGATTTTTTCGAATTCTCCTAAGACCTCTTCTACATTTCGTACTACAATGCCATTCACAGAAAGAATACCTGCCCCTTCTTTACCTGCAAGGGCTTTTTCGGCAGGCGAACCAGGGAGAATATGACGTACAACCGGAATGCTATCTCGCTTTACCCAGGGCACTCCATACATGGCCATATACGAGTCGTAATCGTATTGCTGGGCGATTTCTAGTCCTACGTATGCGCGACGAACCAATCCATCATTATTTATAATATCATCTACCAAGCGGCTGGAGATACCGGCTTCCAATGCAAAATTGATTTGGGGTTGCCAGATTTGATTTCCTCCTCTGCTCGCAAAGGCAATCTGCGAATTGATGCCCAATACACGGCCTTTTGAATCAACCAAAGGACCTCCGGAGTTTCCCCAGATAACAGTAGCTGTTGTTTGAAGGAAACCGAACTTTCCGGTGATTCCTCCTCGTACGCGGTTTTTGGCGCTGATAATTCCATCAGTGACGCTGTATGGATATTCACCCAAAGGATTTCCAACTGCAAAGACCTGCTCACCAATGCGAGCTTCGTCTTGGCGAAAGTCGATAGTAGTAATTTCAGAACCTGGTGTCGTTAAAAATTCCAGAACAGCCAAATCATAAAAAGAATCTCCCCCTACCAATTTCACCGCATATTTGGTTTGATTGACGCTATAAACAAATAAGGCATCCTTAGTTGGGGAGGCGTTTTCAACCACGTGGGCATTGGTGATGATATACTTTTTGCCATTGCGCTCAATCACAAATCCGGAGCCAGAGGTTTTAGTACCACTGAGGTCGAGAATCCGCTCGTAGGCCTGGTCTGCCACTCCTCGAAAGCCCATTGGCTGCATGTTTTCTTCTGTTTCATAGACGGCCACAGTAACCACCGATGCAATCACATTCTCCAACATGTCGGGCATTGATTGTGCTTTAGCGCTGAGCCCTATAATCAAAAGGCCAAGAAGTATGCTTAGTTTTTTCATGAGGATATCCTTTAATACAAGTATACTAGGTTCTCTGTGCACATCCATACCTAGAAACCCGGAAAGGTAAACAACAGAGTTCTTTTCTTCTTGCTCAAATCCTTATATTTGTCAGCTACAATCAGGCAAACAAATTAGTGTTAAAGCCGTTGTAATCAGAACAAAAACACAATTTGGAAAGTCTGGATTTAGGAAAAACCTCTGACCGTAAAAAAGATCATATCGACTTGGCCTTTGCCTCGCGCGTGGCTGGTCAGGAATTAGATACCCGTTTTTATTATGAGCCCTTAATGTCTGCTCATCCCAAGCAAGGTTCCATCATACCTCGCGTTTTTGCTGGAAAAACCTTTCGCTTTCCGCTTTGGGTTTCGAGCATGACGGGTGGCACCAAAGAAGCAGGTACCATCAACCGAAACTTGGCTAAAGCTGCCAATGAATTCGGATTTGGAATGGGCCTAGGCTCTTGCCGCATCATACTTGAAGACACTACGCATCTCAAAGACTTCCAGCTACGCTCCATTATTGGCGATGAGCAAGCATTATATGCCAACCTCGGCATTGCGCAAGTGGAGAACCTTTTGAGTTCTGGCAAGGCACATTTAATGAAGGAATTGGTGGATAAAGTAGAAGCCGACGGACTCATCATCCATATCAACCCCTTGCAAGAATGGATGCAACCAGAAGGCGATATCATCCATGAAATGCCCTTACTTACCATCAAAAAAGCGATGGATATTTTTCAGGGTAAAGTGATTGTGAAGGAAGTAGGACAAGGCATGGGACCGGCCAGTTTAAAGGCATTAATGGATTTACCCTTAACCGCTATTGAATTAGCCGCCAATGGAGGGACCAATTTTGCCCTGTTAGAACTGCTCAGAGCGGATAAAAATCAGCAGGAACTCCATCAAGGAATTCCCCATCTTGGTCATACTGCCAGCGAGATGCTCAACTGGACCAATCGACTTGCCGAAAGCAAACCTTTGTGCAAAGACCTGATTGTTTCAGGCGGCATCAAAGACTATTTGGATGGCTATTATCATTTAGAAAAAAGCACTATGAATGCAGTATACGGACAAGCCTCTTCCCTCCTAAAAAAGGCACGGGAAGACTACGAAACCCTGCAAGCATATATCAAAGAACAAATACGCGGATACGAACTGGCGCAGGCCTATTTAACGCTCCGCAATGAAGCCGATACCCATGAATGATTTAAAAAAGGCCAACGCGTTGACTAAACCTATGGAAGCCATTAAGGGCTTTTCCAAGCTATCGAAAAGCGCCAAAGTAGAATGGGTCTGTAGTCATTTTGAAGACCCAGAACAAGCTTATAACGTGCTTGGCATTTACTGGAATGAAGATGTTTCCTTGCAAAAATTGCATGATGAGTTTATAGAAAACACCATCACCAATTACTACCTCCCCTTTGGCGTAGCCCCGAATTTCCTCATCGATAATAGGATGTACTGCGTGCCTATGGCTATTGAAGAAAGCTCAGTAGTGGCGGCTGCGGCTAAGGCAGCTACTTTTTGGATGACACGTGGAGGCTTTAAAACCCGCATCATTTCTACTACGAAAGTGGGACATGTTCATTTCGCCTATTGGGGTGATTATGAAAAGCTGCTCAACTTTTTCAATAGCCGTGTTAAGGAGCTCTTGTTCAAGGAATCGGAAAGTCTGACGAAGAACATGCGCGCACGCGGCGGCGGGATCAAAGACATCCTCCTCATCAATAAAACCTACGAAGAGGAAAATTATTACCAATTGATGTGCAGCTTCGAGACCTGTGATTCGATGGGCGCCAATTTTATCAACTCCTGCTTGGAGCAATTCTCGCGCACCTTCCGCAGAGAAATCGAAAACTCCGACCTTTTTACTGATAGAGAAAAGGAGCTGCAGATTATCATGTGTATTTTGTCTAACTATACACCAGAATGCTTGGTACGAGCGGAAGTAAGCTGCAAAGTTGAAGAGCTCGAAGACGAGAAAAAAGAATATACCTGGCAAGAGTTTATAGATAAGTTCGAAAAGGCTGTGCATATTGCCCGCATAGAGCCCTATCGTGCTACCACCCATAATAAGGGCATCATGAACGGAATCGACTCGGTTGTGATTGCTACGGGAAATGATTTTCGTGCGGTAGAAGCCTGTGCCCATACCTATGCCTCAAGAAGCGGACAATACCGGAGCTTGACGGACGTAAAAGTAGAAAACGGCGTCTTTACTTTTTGGATAGATGTGCCTCTTTCCTTAGGAACAGTTGGAGGAATTACCTCCTTGCATCCAATGGTGCGTTTTGCCATGGAAATGCTTGGCAAACCAAATGCCTCGCAATTGATGGGAATTACTGCTGTGGTGGGACTAGCTCAGAATTTCCAAGCCTTACGCTCCTTGGTGACCTCAGGCATTCAAAAAGGACATATGAAAATGCACCTGCTCAATATCTTGAATCAATTAGAGGCGACAGAAGAAGAGCGCAAGGTGATTGTAAAATATTTTGAGACAGATACCGTCTCACATTCTAAAGTTATCGAATTGTTTTGTGAACTTCGAGGCGTTAACAGTCTGGAAGAAATTAAGAAATGAAAAAGCATCTAGGAATTATAAGCCTTTGTTTGGGGTTATTGGTAGCCAGCTGTGGCGATGGAAGAAATACCTCAGAAGAAAAGAAAATTGGAAGCGACCCAATACCTGAAGTGAAAACCCAATTGGGACTCGGCATGGTGCATGAAAACATTGCCTTTAAGTCGGACCCAAGTCTTTCGTATGCCATCTACCTTCCTGTAGGCATGCAAAGCAAAGAAACTTACCCTGTTTTGTATTGTATAGATCCACATGGACAAGGAAAATACCCTTTATACATGTACCGTGAACTCGCCGATAGCTTCAATATCATACTCGTTGGATCGAATACCAGCAAAAACGGGATGCCCTTTGTTGAAAGCGAAAAAGGACTCAATCAGCTAATTGCCGAAGTGCAGTCGCTTTTTCCTGTAGAAAATGCAGTGCGTTTGCTTGGGTTCAGTGGTGGAGCCAAAGTAGCGATTGAATATGCCAATAGGCATCCTGAAGTACGTCAGGTACTTTATGCTGGAGGCGTTACTCAATTAAGTCGCCAGAACAATATTTCCCTTTTGGGCTTTGCAGGTATCCGCGATATGAACTATGCCGATTTGGTTGGGTTTGAAGTAAGTTTAGGCAACGCCCCTTTTCAACACCAATTGATTGAATGGGATGGTGCACATGAATTCCCATCGGCCAATGTGATGCGTGATGGCTTCTATTTCATCCTCAATGATTCCGTAGAAAACTACCTCGAAAAACGTCCACGCACCAAGCAAGAGAACATCATGCGTGAACAATTATTGAAACGCAAATTCTTCCAAGCTTTTAATACCAAAGAGTTGAAGTGGTGGCAAACAGAAATCACAGCGCTGCATGAATATGCCAAGACCGACGTGATGTACGAACGTATTTTAGGCTTTATCGGCTTAGGCTGTTATTCGCTCACCAGCAATGCCATCGATTCGGGAGACCTTCAAAAAGCCGAATACGCCATTGCCATCTATTTGGCCGCCACTCCCGAGAATGAAGACGCGAAGAAATTTGCCGCTCAAATTCAGGAGATGAAGAAAAAGAGGCAATAGAATGAGGAGCAGTATTGGCTTGATGCTTGGGTTGCTTCGGTACTTATGCTAGTGAAACTGGTTTTGGGTTGAGGGTTACAGGTTAGGGGCGTTTTACTAAAGCGAGTCAAAGGGTCACCTTACCAACAAAACTTGTCCTTTTAGGCTCTTCCTAAAATAGTTGCCGGTATAGTCTGCTCCCCCATAAACTAAATGATAGATATATAACCCATCCAGCGCTGGACTTCCTTCAAAGCTGCCATCCCACGAATCGGAGATGCTGGTGCTAGAAAATACTTCTTCGCCCCAGCGATTATAGATATGGATTTCGAATTCAGTTACGTCTACATTCGACCATGTTAGGAAATCATTGGTGCCATCGCCATTGGGACTAAAAGCCGTTGGCATAAGGAAATAAGGACCGCAGTTTTCAATAATTCGGATAGTATCCGCATCATAACATCCATATTGATTGGTTTTCTCTACCCCATAGGTGCCTGAGTCTTTCACCATGAAATAACGACTGTCTGAATAACTCGGCCACCAAGAATAATCACTGCCTGAGCCGGCATCGAGTTGAAATGAAAAGTCTAGACAAAAACCTGTATCCAGACCCAAATCCAAATCTTTCGGATAATAAGAAAAATGAATGGTATCCTCACCAACGCATTGAGCAATTTGAACGCGTAACCAGTAAATTCCCGAATCAGAAATCTGGATGGTTTTCGTTTTTTCCTGGGTATTCCAAAGGTAGGAATCGCCTTCTATGGGGCTACTAAAGTAAAAAATATCCTCTTCGCAAAAAGAACTATCTGAGCTGAATAAAGGGCTAGTTCGCTTGAAGTCCACGTAAAAAGTATCGCTGACACGACAATTTCCCGAAATTCCCTCGACTGAATAAAGGCCTGTATTCTTCACCCAGTTCCAAGAAGAACTACTTCCATCATACCATTGTATGGATTGGAAATTCGCTGAAGTTTCTAATTTCAAGCTATCCAAATTACATGCGCTGGTATCTCTTGTTCCACCTTTAAATATGGGTTCCGATGCTTTGACATGAAAATTATCCGTCCAAGTACAGCTAGAATCATAAACTAATACCAGATAATCACCAGGAGAAGAAATACTAAATTGAGGAACTTGAATAGTTCCTGGAAAGACAAAAAGCTTGGTATACGGGGCTAAATCAATCTGTATAGAATCATCTTTACAAAGAGTCAATGTATCGGATATCCTACCCAAGGAATAATCGATAGCGACCTCAACATTTTTTTCTACCATGCATCCATTTCCCCAAACCATAAAACGTATATCACTTTTTTGTATGAAACGCTGATACACCTCATCTCCAGTCAAAGTATCTCCTGAGTTGATGCTATATAAAATTGAAAAACCCGTCAAGTTGGTTTGTGCCTTTATAGTCAATGGTGATCCACAGCGAACCGTGGTATCGCTTAGGCTGGTCCATAGTTCCAGCTTATCTGCAAGCATAGTGACCGTCCGTTGAAAGGAATCCGTTTTGTTTAATCGTTTATTTATGACCATTAATTGGACGGTGTATTCCTGATTGCTCGTGGATTTTGGATACAGAATGACGGGGTCCTTTAAAACACTCTGGGTTCCATCTCCAAAATCCCATAAGTATTCAATGTCACGACCTTGGCTTGAATAATTGATAAAACGAATGGAATCCTGCGCACATTGACCCGAAAAATCAAAACTCGCTTTGAGTCCGAAAGGGTCATCCAAAGGACAAGGAGCATAGGCAGCTTCACTAACTTCTACATAGACTTCGAATTGATTCTGTGCGAAGATCTCCCTATTCAAATTGGCAGGATAAGCTATTTGAAAATAATAATCACCAGCATCTGCGCATTCGAAAGAAAAAGTCGCATCGAGGCTTTCCACGCAGGTAACAGGAGTGAGCGCCCCGCAATCTCCACGAAATACCCGGTATTTTATTGCTGACTTCAATCCACTTTGTAATGCCCGTACGTTGAATTTTGCATCGTATGATTTTCCTATATCAATATGCACTTTAAGCCAAGCTGTTGCATCGTTTGAATCTAAATTTAGACAGGACTTTTTTAAATCGTCTTCATCAAAATCACCTCCTAGACTTAAGCAACGTAAATCTAATTGTATGGATTTTTGTCCGACCTGCGTGATATCCAATGCTGCTGCAGTAGAACAGAAATCATTCCCTGCATTATTCTTTTGAGTTGGCCTCCAAATGAGCATTAATTGCTCCACGCTTGGTCTATTTATCCCATTATAAGGAATTCGCAATACGTACCTATTGCGCACACAGTTCCCTTCGATATATCGAATGGAACTCGATTTATTCGCTGCTACCAAGAAGTTAAGATTTTCACTAATGCTGGCTCTCATTTCCGGATGTCCCTGCAAATCTTGCCAGTTTACACTGTCATTTAGCAAAAAAAGACTTGAATAAGCGGGACAATAAATATCCAACATTCCCAGCCCATCACTAAGGAAAGTATACCAAATTGAACCCTCTTTTCTAAAACCGATGGAGACATCGGAAGCAGTGTTTTGAGCCCAAGCCAAATCATCCTTACTCACTGCATTCAAATACAAGTCGCTGCTATCTATAGTAAAAGCACATCCAATTAGAAAACTATCTGATAAGCTTTTACCAGCTATAAGGCCCAAGTCTTTGGCTTCTTCAATATAGTCGTTGGGGTTAGATGCTGATGAAACAAAAGTGATTTTCAACGAATCTGTTATGGCCATTGTATTAGCAAGTATCAGGGTATAGCTCCCAGGACTTAACTTGCAATAATTAGATCCACCCCCACAAGGACCTATATAGGAGGCCTTTTTATACAATAGGCCGGTGTCATTTTTCACGGATCCGCCAATTAAATAGCTGAAATTAAAATTCCCTGTGCTTATAAAGAGTTGTCCTGTATCAAGGGTTGAGAATTCATAGAAATTGAATGCCCGTTTTTCATCATTTATTGGAAGCGAACAGTTTTGTGTTAACCAAGTTTGGTACGTTTCATCCTCATTGGAACAAGCAAAGCAGATGGGATAGTATTTAAAAATAGTGGGAACTGGTATACCATTTACGCTTTCTTGCAAGGGCAAAGGACGAGTTCCATTAACAAGCACAGGATACCTTTTGGGAGAAACTAGGCTTCCCGCCCCGCAGGTTTCGGGAAAGTCAAATTTAGGACTATAGGGTAAGTCTTCCTTTAAGGAAATACAGGATTCAGGAATAATTGAAGCCATACTTACAAGCGTATACCAACCTGTATCTTCAAAACCACAAGGAAAATTAGTACTGTATGAAAATTGACCGAGATAAAGGTTTTTGCTTCCATCACTTTTTCTCCCCTTAAATAAATAATTATCAACCACATTTGGTATGGCAGAACCCGTAGCTCGATCAGCCCAAATCTTAAGCCCTTGTGACTTTTCCGCGATATAAAATTCACGGTATTGGGCAGAGCCTTCTACTTGTACGGTTCGGCTAATTTTAAGTACCTGCTTTTGATTGTCGAAATATGCGCCTTGAGCCGTAACTGGCAACTGCGTGCTAATATTGCCCAAGTTCTCAGGTTGAAGGCTATCATTATATGCATAGAAATGCTGGGCTAGCGCCTGAAAGGATAAGTTGATTGAATAGGGAATATCCAAGGACCAATAATCATCATATAGCAAAAATCGCAGGCTATATGTTCCTGGACTTAAACAATACGTTGAACTACTCGAAGCTTGTACCAGCTGCATTTGACAATTGGAGGCATCATCTCCGTGAAATAATTGCCAAAATCCATTAAATCGATTTGGATAAGAACTAACATCCTTCATTTCCAGTCTATTATCCTCCTTAATTTCGAAGGTATACCATAGCTGGTAGCGAAAAAAGGCGGTGTCTCCATAATAATTAACACGAAATAAGTTTTGATTCAAAACAGTGCATGCATCCTTTAAAATAGGCGTATTGCATGACATATTTAATGGGATATTCCTCTTTGTATTACTTAAGTCGCCGAGCTTTTGACTGTTAGGAAGCTGACGAATATCTGAAGAATAGGGACTCCCTTGTTTTTTCCTTCTTAGTTCAAGTTGAAAATAATTTGCAGCCAGAATATCCCCAGTAATAATAACTCTATACTTGCCTGAACTCAATTGATTACCATGAGAACAATCCCAAATTTTTGAATATGAATATGAGTTGAATAGCGCACTATCTATTCGTTGCCAGTTTTGAATTGCTGAATTAGAATCTTCCTTTAAGACAAGTACCAAAAGGGGAGTTAAACGCGAAAACCCTAGCTGAAGTGAATGTCCGCTATATTGACTATCCACTTCAAATTGGAAATTAATCAGCTGAGTTTGTCCTTGATTGCCAAAGTTAGAAGCACTCGATTCATCTTCAAAATTGGCTGTATTTAGTTGACTTAAAGAACTTTTAATACGGTTCGAAGCACCAAAACTAAGCATAGGCGGCTTTAAGAGCGAAGACCATAATGCATTTGGCAATTGACTTGTCAAACGAATAAATATAGAAGATTTCACACGTAAGCGGGCAACTACTTGGATATAATAGGTTCCTTCCGGCAAACAGGTATTTCCAGAACTCCCCATTTTTTCTAATACGGGGATATCCGGACAGAAATTATGGGGACCAGCAGATCCAATGGGATTTTTATAGACAGCGAAACCAAGATCATTTGCTTGACTATTGCCCGTTGCTTGAGCCAATTGTATGGAAATATTTCTGGGAGTAGGAATATGAAAGCTAAACCAAACAGATTTTTCCAGCAGTCCCGCGCGAAGCAAAGCTTCAGGCGCATATTCGTTTGCAAAAAGCTTGGCAACTGCCATGTCAAGAGTGCTACTTTGAAAGCTCCCGATACCATACCCATTATCGGTGATTGAAACCGGCTGAGGGTTTACAAATTCGCCTAATGACTGCGCCCCCGTTTGAATTGCCAATCCCAAACAACTAACAATTAGGAGTCCTTGAAAGAGATATTTCCGAATGGCTTTAAGCATTGATTGCTGGATTTAGTAAATATACATAAAAACAAGCAATAAGATACTTATTACTAAAGTCTTATATCGAATAAAATCGGCCAATCACAAACATTACAAATGAACGCATAGCGTAAAGCGAGTCAAAGGGTCACCTTACCAACAAAACTTGTCCTTTTAGGCTCTTCCTAAAATAGTTGCCAGTATAGTCTGCGCCGCCTGTACCCCTATAAACTAAATAAAATATGGGAACATCTTGGCAGTCTCGGTGTACTAACATAGGCAAAGCACTTCTATTCACCGCCTCTCACACACTGCAGACAGATGCATTTTCACTTACTTATGAAGATGTCTATAATACCTATAACCATATATCAGCGTAAATATCAAGCCTACCACATTAATCCATAAGGCATATTCCTCGTCTACATCCCCCCACCTTAAAAGCAGCGAAACGGCAGTGGCAAGTACAATTACCAAGAGAAATTCGTTCAATGGGTTACGCTTACTTTTGGGTTTTTCTACTTTGCTAAGTACCTTCTGAATATTCTCATCATGCGGGTCCCAATCGGCATATTCTTTTAGGTATGGAATGCCCTTCTCCGGACTATCTCCTACGGCCAAGGCTAAGGCAAAAGCATGGAGCATGCCCATATATCCTATTTCGCCAATGCTTGATTTTCCTTCATCTTGAATTCTTTTCAGCGTATCAATTCTGACCTCAAAAACGGATATAAGGTGTTTATGATGTCCTTGGGTAAAGGCCATTTTCATTTCTGAATCACAGATAAACTCATAATCATAAATCTCCACTCCAGTTTGCGGATTGAAGTGGTTTAGCAGTATTTGTTTGCCGCGCAATAAGTTTAACGCTTCTGGGTAATCCCCTTTTTCCATGAAGCCTAATACCTCATTTGCCAGTATGTTTAGTTCGTCTTTCACGTCATTCATTGGTTTTTGGCCTAATCCGTTCTGAACACCCAATATAACAAAAACTTAAACCCTTTTCTTTTTCAGAGAAAGAGGAAACCTAATCCTTAACCTCTTAGCTCGCCTCTATCCCTCCGTTAGCGCTTCGGTGCATGCGGTCAGGGACTGGAAAACCTTAACCTTCTGCGTCCGCCATCCGCTTGCGCTACAGCTACGGCGGAAACCTCCACCCTACCTATCCGACCTCAATAAAATAAAGGTCCCTGACTCTTTCCCTTCTTCGCGGATGCCATTGCTGCTAGTGCCGGCATATTTGATGATATATACATACACACCATCGCCTGCAGTAATGCCTCGGAAATTCCCATTCCAATATGCATTGATATCAGTGGTATGATGCATAAGTTCGCCCCAACGGTTATAGATATAGATTTCAAATTCTTGAATATCTACTGCTACCCATTGTAAGAAATCATTGGTGCCGTCTCCATTCGGACTGAAGGCATTTGGCATTTGAAAATAAGGCCCGCATTCTTCTTTGATATAAATCGTATCCTCTTGCTCACATCCATACTTATCGATTTTCCAAACTCCCCATATACCAGAGTCGGGAACAATAAAATGCCGCTGGTCAGAAAACAAGGGCCACCACGCATATGCCGTTCCCTCCCCTGCATCGAGTACCCAATCAATATGATCGCAATACACGGTATCATTTCCAAGATCGAGGTCAGGTTCATGGCTATACAACCAGATACTATCTTTTACATAACAGGCCCCAGATTGGATAATGAGATAGGTCCACCCTGTGTCTGAAGTCCTGATTTCATTGGTGTTTTCTCCATTGCTCCATAGATATGATTGCGCAGCTTTGTTAGAACGAAGAGTCCATTCATAATTCGTGCACTGTGTATCTGCGCCGAGCAGAAGAGGATTACTCAAATCGGTGAGCATCACCAAAATCGAATCTCGATTGAAGCATTCATCCCATTGTCCTTCTACCCAGTATAAACCAGATTGCCTGGCGGTAAATTGGAAATTGCTTGAACTATCTTGCCAGCGAATATTTTGGTACTGACCATCAACTTGAAGTACGATAGAATCTGCATCACATACCGAAGTATCCGAGGCATAAGGCCAAACCTGTGCTTTGCTAATGATATCGATACTATCGGTATACACGCATCCTGAATCACTCACTACAAAAACATAGGTACCTGCGTCCTTCAATTCATAAATCGGACCTTTCACGAAGGGTCCCACTGATACCGAGTTTCGATTGCTTAAGTCAAGAACCAGGGAGCCTCCTCTACATAATAAGGTATCGCGTGGCATTTCGCCTAGCTTATAATCCACCTTGACGGAAACCAAGGTCTCTGCGAAACATCCTGCCGTCCATACCAAAAAGCGAATAGAGCTATTCTGGGTAAAACGTTTGTTTATCTCATTCCCATCAAGGGTATCTTTATTGTCGAGGCAATACAGGGAAATACCATCTGGAAAAGTATGCGAGGAAGCAATTTTTAGCTGTGTTCCACAACGAATCAAGGTATCAGTAAAAGGCACCTGCACGCTCAAGCGATCTTTCCATAAACGAATATGCCGAGAGAAGGAATCGCTTAGTCCATTTTGGATATTTGTCACATAGAGCAAAATCTCCCGGTCTTCGCTCACCTGGTTCGTTGTTAAATTCACTTTAGGGTCTTTATCCGTTGAAGTCAGGCCGTTACCGAAATCCCATAAATAGCTAATATCAGTTCCCTGACTCGAATAATTTGTAAACGTAACAGAATCGGTATCACATTGGCCGTCAAAAATGAAGCTTGCAAGGGGCTTCGTTAGCTGAAATGGAAAGCAGCTTAATGCCTTCTGGTTTGAACTAACAAATACCTGAACTCCAATCAAATCCTTCAGAGAATAGGCCGACCCCATATCTTTGGGCACCGCTATTTGCAGAAAATAATCTCCAGGTTCCATGCATTGAAAACCAATTTGAGTATTTGCATCCACCACACAAGGGCCTGGATTCAAGGCAGAGCAGGAACCATATAAAATGCGGTAGTGTATTTCATTATTGGCATATCCTCCAAAATTGGCATTTACCCCAAACCGCACATCATATACATCCCCTGGGTCTATATGTACTTTGACCCACATGGTGGCGTACTCGATATCTAGGGGCAAACAGGCCATGTTTTTTCCATCTTCTCCAAAGCCTTCTCCACGACTCAAACAACGTGAATCAAAAAAGTGCGTTTCGTTCGTATAGCTCTGAATAGAAATTTCGCCGGCCGTCTGACAAAAATCGGGCTCTGGGGTTGATTTTGACACCCCAAACCAGGTTCCATTTAAATCACTAACATAGGGACGATACGTTGAGTTTCTTTTTAGTAAGATGGCAAAGTGACGTCGTGTACATAGGCCATTTATGACTTTCAGGCCTTTAGCATCATGCTCTGCCCGCGCAATATAGAGTTTCAAACAGCTAGCTAGGGAATCGCGAAACTGCGCTTTTCCTCTCCACTGTTTCCATTTAACTGTATCCAGTATTTCATATACATGAATGCCATAACTGCTTTTCAATTGAAGCATTCCAAGGCCTTCAAGCGACAAATCATACCAGGCCGACATAAAACGAGAATTGCTAATTGGCGCATTCGTACCAGTATCCAATTGATTAGCCGAGTTATGAGCGGGTGTGAGTAAGCCAACTATAATATCACTTTCGTCGGTACCAAAGGAACAATTTATAAGTAAAGGGGTAGTCCGAAAGGTATCAGTCACCATTCCAATAGCAATGCTATTTTCTATAAAATCATTCGCTTTGACTCCCACTGGACCAATACTTAGGGCGAAGGGAGCATAATCTCCTATCCTTCCAAGAATAACAATAGTATACTTGCTTGCAGCGAGCCGACAAAATTTACCCTCATACTTACAGGGAGTAATATAATTGCTAGAAGAAAAACGAATACTGGGATTTTGACTCGCCGAACCACGAATTAGCCAAAAACGATATCCCGAAATATTGATATAGGTTTCAGCCTCTTCCAGCAGTTCAAACTCCACATAATTGAAGGCTTTATCGAGGGTATTCAATTGACAAAAAGAATTCAACCAAGTTCCATATCCCGTATCAATCAGGCTGCTATTAAAACAGAAATTAGGCGTGGTATATTCATTTGGCGAAAACTGGATATTCCCATTCACGGCTACTTGATTAAAGCGGAGCGGACTCGACCCATTTAATCGTATTGGATTATTCAGTTTAGCTTCTAGTGCCCCCGGATTACATTCTTCGAGGGGTTTGAAATTTAGAGCAAAGGGCTTATCAGCTGATACATCATGGCAAGAACCCGCAATAGGCTTAGTTGTATGAACCAAGGTATACCAGCCAGGAGCCAGGCCAGAAGGGAAATCTTGACTGACTGCAAAGCTCGCCACCACATCTGCAGAACTCCCATTGCTCTTTCTCCCTCTGACCAAATAACATATCCGATCTGGGGTAGCAAAATGGGTATACCCAGAAATAGAAAGATTGAAAGGTACTAGGTCGGCCGGAATATAAAACTCATGAAATTTGGCAGCAACAAATAGCGCATCACTGCCAATCTGAATCTTCTTCCCTGTATATTTTAAAAAGTCTTCCTCTCCCTCCGTGGTGCTCGGGAAATTCGCAAAGGCATCTTGGATGACCTCTGGATATAAGCTATCACTAAATTTATGAGGATGATTCTTATAGGGAATGAAATCCAATGACAACCGAAAAGTCTGATCCAAGACATTCTGGTCGTATGGGGCGAGGAGACGAACGGTGTAGGCCTGTCCTGCTTTTAAACAATATACTCGACCGTAGTCCGGTTCTAATTCAGCGATTGAACAATTATTCAAATTGTCTCCTTTGTACAAACGCACAGCTATTCTCCCATTGATATCTGGCTGCCATGGAATTTTCAGGCTATTAATAGCCAAGCGGCAATCGTACGATACTGAAAAAGTATACCAAGTTTGAAATTCGAGAGCAACGCTATCTCCCTGGTAATTAAGCATGCTTAATTGCGTATTGAGGTTGGGGCACTCATTGAGATAAACAGGCGTATTGCACGATAATGTTCCTTCTAAAACATTACTAGACCCATTTAACACTCCCAAGCGCTGTGCAGCAGGAAGCTTTTTGGGGTTCGATTCCAAACTGCTTCCTTGATTTTTTAAGTTATGGCTAATCTGTGCCTTATAAATTCCTGGCGCCTGAGAAAAAAGCAATAGACGATAGGTGCCCTCCGCTAAACTATTTCCTAATGTGCAATCCCATAGAAAGGATTTTTGTGTGCCGTTAAATTTTCCGCTATCCAAAATTTGCCATTGATTGATTGGCTTCGGGTACCCCTCTTTCACCACATAGTAGAAACTGGGTATAGGGCGGCCATAAAGAATCACATCATGTTGCGTTTTGGAAGACTTTGCAAAGGCCTCAAAACGCCAATTCATAAAATGATGATAGCTGGAGTCGGGCATCATCGAGGCCACATTCAAATCAGGAATATAGGAACACTTGGCAATTGGAGAAACGAGGATATTTCCAAAATAATTAAGCAAGGGTGTATTGACCAGTTCCGACCAATAGGATGTGTATTTGGCTACAGTAAGACTAAGGTTCACCGAATCAACGGCGCGCTTTCTTGAAAGCACTTGGATATAATATTCACCAGCAGCTAGGCAGGTATTGGATACACTTCCCATTCTATTTAGTGGAGGAAGTTGCTTGGATACCCGATGCGGACCGGCAAAATTTCCAGGATTATAATAGATAACCATCCCCGCATCTTGCTGACTTAAGTTCCCACTGCTCTCTAACTGAACGCTCACAGATCTATTGGTCGGAATACGGAATTTGAACCAGACCGATTTCTCCACCAGAGCGGCACGTATCAAGTCATCATGAAAATACTCATTAACCTCGGTGGTTTTATTGACTAAGGATATGGAAGGCGAAACAAGGGCCCCTTCGCCAAAGCCCTGATCAGGAACCGCTATTTCTATCGCATCTGCATAATCATCCCCCACCTGTCCGGCAGCAAAGGATGCACTTCCTACCAGTAAGAAGAAGCTTAAAATGAAAGAACATATTCGGTTCAAGTACATAAATGAAACAGGTCCATGTTAAACATTTCAAGAACTTTATGAAGTACCTATTCAGTAATTATCGAGTTCTTGCATAACGAAAAGCATACAAAGATAGAACGATGATTTAATTGATAATACCAAGCATCAGAATTTTGACACAAGCATGACATTTGCATAGAAATCACTTCTTCGCTATATAAGTACGCCACAAATCGCGTACCTCGAAAAACCAACGCTTCCCACTCAACCTTTTCCTCAATCTTAACATATCTTCGCCCCATGCCTCATTCCCACTCCTTCCGTGCCCATGGGAAACTCCTGCTCTTTGGAGAATACTTCGTACTGGATGGCTGTAAGGCTTTGGCTTGGCCAACACGTTTCGGACAATCGCTCGAGGTGAGTAAGGACGATGTGCTGGTAAAAGGACTGTATTGGAAAAGCATCAACTACAAAGGAGAAATCTGGTTTGAGGCCTATTTTGATGAAGAGTTAAACCTCCTGCATGGACTCGGAGATGAGATAGCCGTTCGTCTTCAGAAATTCTTGATGCATGCCCGTGCTTTGAATCCTGCTTTTTTGAAAGATGGATTTTATCATGAAGCAATTATAACCGCCGATTATCCCAGCGAATGGGGACTCGGTTCTAGCTCTACACTCATCTACCTGATTGCGCAATGGGCAGAAGTCGATGCGATGGAATTGTTCTTTCGCTCCTTCACCGGCAGTGGGTATGATATTGCTTGTGCGGGGGCTTCGGGTCCAATCCTCTATCAGCTCGAAAAAGAAAAACAGGCTATTTGGAAGGAAATAGCTCTTTCAAAGGAGGATTTGCAAGGCGTGTATTTCGTTTACCTCGGTAAGAAGCAGGACAGCCGCGAAGGCATTGCGCATTATCAAAAACATAAGTCAGAAGCAAAGGAAACGGTCACCCAACTTGATACGCTTATTGAAGACTTCCTTAAAAACAGGGATAGAAAGCACCTACTGTCCAGCATCTTAAAAAGTGAAAGCATCATTGGGTCCACCTTGAATCTTCCCCTAGTCAAAGACCAGTTTTTTGCTGATTTTCCCGGAGAAATTAAATCCCTTGGCGCCTGGGGAGGTGATTTTGTGATGGCCCTTGCTGGCGAAACAAGCTTCGGTACTGCGGCATACTTCCAAGAGAAAGGCTATGAGGTGATTTTTCCAGCCAAGGATTTGCTCCTTTAAAGTATCTCCCTTTGAAAATTCTCAATGAAACAGAACTTGTCTATTAATGTTTAATTTTCAAGCAATAAATGAACTTCATTAATTCGCTCGTCTATTCTTTGATAGCTATTAGCTTCATTTGACATTCTTAGGCTCAAGAGTGGAAATACCTAATACCTTCTTCAGGTGGTGAAATTCAAGTTCGTGTAGTTGAAGATAAAGATAGTTCATTTATTTCGATACTGAACAAAGGGAATGCTGATTCTGGAATCGTGCTTCAGAAAGTTGGCAAGCAGGCAAAATCCCTCTAGCGTAATCGATATTGTGCCGGCAAGGATCAGCTTTCCGTTTTTAGTGTCCTTGCATCAGAAAACTACTATGTAGGAGGAGCAATAAACACGTATGGTTATGTATAGAAATGCTTTATACGTATGGATGGCCTTTTAATGATACGATTGAACCAACTGCCCATGAAAGTGGACAAAGTATCTTTCTTGGTCCAGATGATAATCCACTCTATCTTTTTTCAGATCGAGATTATACGCTCAATGATCCAAATTTTGGTCCGCCCGGCATTGCTTTACTAAGTAAAGATGGAAGGCGACTTCGCTCAAAACTCATTGCGAATACAGGTATAATTGAAACTGGAACAAATATCATTCGGCACAGCGATGGCAACATATACGTTACAACCGATTATTGGCCTAACCCTTCAATCAAAAGAGGATATGTTGCTCTGTATAAAATGGATGATGATTTTCAGATTCTAAAACAACAATTTGTATATAAAGGGCTCGTGAATGAACTTGCAGCAAAGGCGTGCAGGATTCCGTATATCAAATCAAGCAGTTCACTGATATTTATTTAGAACCCGACTCATTTCCAATATCCTTTATTCCGAGCAAAGAGCTTAAGGAGGTCGGCCTCTCAGAACCGCTTCAAAAGAATGATATGATAGTACTCTACCCAAATCCTTGTTCCAATAAATTAAGGCACAACATATCACTTTGCTAATTGTCCGTTTACAGAACCACTCTTCGTCCAAGAGCATATTGTTACGGACAGGCAATTAATCATGATTACCCTTTCATTTAACCACAAATGCGATTACTGATTCCAATTTTCTTCTGAAACCTTCCTAATTCTATCTCCTCCAGCCAGCCATTTATCTAAATAGACAGATTCAAAAAAGAGGTAGAGTTTATTGTCTAAAATCACAAAGACATTGGGATTCGAATTGACTGTGAAGCCCTTGCTCACCGCAAATGCACCATAGCCACCAAATTGTGGAGCATACTTTTCAGGGGCCTGTTTAAAGGAATCTAAATGCGCTGGGGAAGCAAAATACCAGGTAGCGTCCTTCCATTGAAAAGAATAAGCATCCTCCCCTTTCACGGCGGCATTTTCTGTAAAATAGGCCACTGCATCATATCCATTGATGGCCTCATCAGAGAACAAGGACGTATTCACCTCGGCATGCGACCAAGATAGGAACTTAATGCGTTTGACCGTCACCACCAAAAGAACCCCGCCAATAATGACAAGGACAAGTAATACCCATTTTTTACGTAGCTGCATTTTTGAATGATTCTGAGTAATATAGCATTTAATACCTTGCATCAATCCGGAATGCCATCATTCGCTTCGAATAACACCAATCAACTCGCAGAAAGAGGCGCACGATTAAGTACTTCCACGCCTTAATAAAGGGAGCATAATATGGCCTATTTCGGCTTTGATGAATCATCCTAAAAAACCAAAGGTTAGGGGTTACTGGTTAGAGCATATTGAATATTTCCCTTAAATTCGGAATCCCTTGAATTATACAAAACAAAAAATGACCAAATAATATACTCGCTATCCTGCTCTTATTGCCAGGACTTGCTTCTGCTCAAAAACTTAAAAAAGTAAAACATAAAGAGGAGAAGCAGGGCTACAAAGAAATATTCTATGTTCTTAAATCCGACCCAACCGTAAAACATGGGAGCTATGAAAAACACGGGTATAAAGGCAAAATCGTAACAACAGGATTTTATAAGTATGGAGAAAAAGATAGCCTCTGGACTGAATATGGCGATTGGCAAAATAAAATAAAGGCCAGCGGCAATTATACCATTGGACATAAGACAGGTGTTTGGGACTTTTACAATTAACAAGCTACACTTGAGCAGCAATACAATTTTAGTACTGGTGAGCTTGTATTCGATTTATATGCCTCGAAGGATTCCGTCCTAGTTATTACGAAGATTCAAGGCACCGACACGCTGAAAGAAATGGCAGAAAGAGGGCCCGTTTTTATAGGGGGCCAATCGGCTATTTACTCTAAAATTGCCTCGAGTCTCAATTATCCCCCACTAGCAAGAGAAAACACTATTCAAGGTCGGGTATTGATACTCTTTACGATAGATGAAAATGGCAATGTTTCTGATTTCAAAGTAATGAGTGGGATTGGCTGGGGCTGTGATAAAGCAGCCTTGGAGGTGGTGAAAAATTTGCCCCATAATTGGGTTCCCGCCATGAAAGACGGCAAACCAATCCGCACGCAACGAATCATGCCCATACGCTTCGTTTTGGGCTAGCATTTCTTTTTAATTTCAGTTGATCAGGCGCGCAATCAGCCATCAAAATCTCGCAACCTCGCAACCTCGCAATTTCGATAACTCGATAACTCGCCCTTCGACTGGCTGGTACATATTCAGGGCACTGCACTTTAGATCACAGCCGCTCAGGGACCCAAAAACTCATTTTACATTAATCGTCAAATGGATATAACTAATCTCAGCAGGCTCTGAGCTGCCATCAGTTGCTAGTTTAAATTTGACAAAATCCTCCCCCACATAATTCGGCTGAGCGAGGTAGTAAAAGCTTACTTTTCCAGAACCCGACTCCCGTTCCAATTTGGTTGATAAGGCGTGTTGCGGCATTTCCACGATTGCTGTCACACTCAGGGAACTAGAGCCTTCATTGACCACGAATTTCAAGGTATCCGTATTATTTGCCTCAACTGTACGCTGCAGGTTTTGGTATTTGGTGGATTCTTTTTTGGAACAAGAGCCTAGCAGCAGGACTACAAAAAGCGCGAATGACCAGCAGGTTCCCTTCATGTGATACTTCATTGAGGTGGCTAAACTAGTCCTTTTTAATGATTGGTTACAACGAAACCTTGGAATAGTGGTTAGCGATAATAGATCTCCATCAAAACCGCTTTGTTAGACTACATCCAAGACCCATTTGGTTCCGACTGGCTGGGTAGGTATACAAATTAAAGGCCGTCGACCTTTCTGTTACCGGCCTATTCGACATCAAATTATAGGTACTCAATAACATCGTGGTCGTTCCCAAACCAATATTAAAAAAACTCACTGCTTTCTCCTTTTCATTGGTGATATTATTGCCCGTGTTTGGGTCGAATGTATTTTTAGGAAATTTAAATGCTCCCAAAGCAATCTGACCGGCACCCGATATGATTCCTATCACGGGGAGTGTTTTGGAGGAAGGATATTTCCCTACCTGCTTCACATTTAATAGGCTAATAGAAAAGTTAAACCCCGACAATATGGCGGTTGAAATCCCATAATTAGGATCAATATGGTCCATAGTATTCGGAGTTGGAGCCGGATTATACGCGGGCTGAATCATGGCAACTTCCGTTAATGTTAATCCGCTATTCGCTACCCAGGCTGCTAGTTCAGGTAAATCCATTTCGAAAATCGTAGCGTATTGAAACAGGCTATTAATCTTGTTTGCGAAACCCCTCCCTGCTGTTTGTTCTACCAGATAACCCACGGCACAAATGCGGCCATCATTATCAATAAAACAGGGCCTACGCTCATTCGGATACGCCTCATTTACTGGAAAAATGCCAGTGGTCCAATAGGTATGAAGTAAATCAAGAAGGTTCGCTCGCTTATTTTGAAGGCTTAATGAAAGTCTGCTCACATCCGCTTGGCGCAGGAGTCGCTCCACATATGCGAGATGCGTTCTGATACGTGTTTGCTCATCGATGGTCCTATCCGGACTCATTCCAAAAGTTTTTACATAGCTGATGTCGCCAATAACCGGGTTGACCGATTGGAGATGCTTGCTACCTGTTCGATGGGTACAACTTGTTATAAAGAATAATAAAAAGGCGATTAGAATATGTGTGGCTTTCATGATGGTTCTATTTACTATACTACCAGTCATCAATTAAGATGAGTGACAAAAGAGAAATATCCAATTTTAGCTATTCAAATTCCAATTTACGTTTTTTTACCGGATCAAGAGAGAAAATAAGAAAAACCTAGGGAGCAAATTGGATTTAAGTCATACTATGACGTTTTACCGTTTGGCTTCAGGTTGTGCTCGGGCTAGCCGTTTACAGGCAGGTCGGCGTCACCGCCGACCTGCACATACCTCGTTTTGCTATTTTTAGTTATCGACTTTTCTTTAACTTGAACAAAAAAACATGGAACTGTACGGACACTATAGCAAGAGCATTCCACAAAAAATCACGATTCATGTCTTGGAATTAATCTTCCTGGCCTTATCGTATTGGATTCTCTTCGACTATGGGGAACAGTCATTGAGTATACATACACCTATTGATTATTCGGAGCGAAAGGTGATTCTCTTTGTATTCAATATCGTAGTTTTCCTTCGTTTGGCTTATATGATGTTTTTCCTCTTGAAGCGAAAAATCCCCTGGGAAGAAAGCATCAGCGTTCCTAAGGAAAACTCTATACACAAGGATTCTTTAACTATTCTCGTCATATCAACTATTTCCGTGATTTACTCTGGGTAACTGCCTATGCCCTGCTCACAAAAAATATGTTTTCGGCAAGCATTCCCATTTTCCTCTTTTGCTTTTTCGCTTTTTATAACGCCCCAAAATTGGACGTCTATCTCAAAGAAAAGTACGGAGCTGACTATGATGCGTATGCGAAAAAAACGAAGATGTTGATTCCATTTTTGTATTGAAATGCCTTGAAATCGAACTAATTTGCTGAATGACTCAAGCGCTTGAAATTCGCTTCATCAAAGACGCGGAATAGCACGCCTTCTAAACGAATCGCTTTTTGCACTTTTGCCTTTGCAGGTGAATGAGTATGCAGGCATCAGCATTCCGAATGAGAAAAGCGTACGCTTTCATCAGGCCTGTGGATACACTGAAATTGCATTTATAAAAACATTGGCTTCAAGTTCGACCTTTGGTGGGATACCAAATGGTTTCATTTTTAAGTCCTAGTGTAAGAAAGCGGGGACTCATATAATTTTTAGTTTTCAAAAAAAGGAGGCTAAACTAACAGACTAAAAGATTTCCAGACGGTAAGACTAAAAGATTGGGTGCTTGGAGCATAATCAATCTGCGCCTTTTCAGCGTTAATCTGCGGGAAAAACTCTTCTGGCGTAAGCAATATGCCGCCACAAACGGGACTGCGCCTGGCTCTTCCCTCCACTTCGGTCCACCTTCGCTAACGCTATGGCGGACAGGCCGGGATGACGGCGAGGATTTTTGCGCCTCTTACTATTGCGTCTCTGTCACTGACCGCCATAGCTTTTTCAAGCGAAGGCCGTCCCTCCGTCTGCGTCCGCCGAAGTTCAACAAAGTATGAGTTGAACGCAGGAGGAGTCAAAAGGCGTGAGTGGTTGATCTAAGTTAGAGTAAATAACTCCTAGTGGTAAGAAAACGGTGACTTATATACCCTCAAATAATCCAAGAATCCATAATCCATAATCCATAATTAAGCTGTACATTTTCAACGAATTTTGAGATGGCTTAATGGCTGTGTTGCAAGATCTGAAATACATGAAAAAGATTTTAACTCTTGTCTTAATTCTATGGAGCATTGGTTTAAATGCTCAAAACAAGTCCGACTCCTTATTGAGTATTTGGAATAATACTGAGCTGGATGATACTACGCGCTTAAATGCGCTTTATACGCTATCAGATCAGGTATTTCGTGAGCTACGTCTAGATTCGGCATTAAGCTATGCCCAAATCCACTATGCATTTGCGACCAATCAGGGACTAATAAAACAAATGGGTGAAAGCGCAAACCTGCAGGCACGCATCAATTGGAACCATCGGAATTATGGAGAGGCAAATCGCTTCTTCCACAAATACATTGAATTGCTTGAATATTCGGATGATAAGCAGAAGATTAGTGCTACGCTTAATTTACTGGGCATTTTGCACGGTCAAATGGGAGACCCCGTAAATGGCTTGATGTATTATCAAGAGAGCCTGCTCATTAGTGAAGAAATTGGTGACGAGGAAACAGCTTCATCCACCCAAAGCAATATTGGTGAACTTTTTAAAGAGCAAGGCGACTATTTAAAAGCCTTGGAATATTATTTTCAAGCACTAAAAACCAAAGAGAAAATTAAAGACCAGGCCGGAAGAAACAACCTCATTAGTCTCGGCACCGTATACCTCAATATTGGCGAAGTTTATAGCTTACAAGGAAGCTATGATACAGCCACGATGTACTTCGATCAATGCCGAAAATATTACGAAGAAAGCAATGATAAAAATGGCCTCGGCAATGTGGAGCGCTATACCGGAATCATGTACTTTAATCAAGGCGACTATAAACGTGCGCTTGTGTATTATCGAAACAGTTTAGCCATTCACAGCAAGTCATTTTACAAACGACATATGGCTACAGATTTGGTGCATATTGGAATTGCTCATCTCAAACTCCGTCAATATCAGGATGCAACCTTTGAATGTGAACGTGCTTTGAAACTTGCCGAAGAATTAGAAAATATCTCACTGAAAAGATCCTGTGTCTCCTGCTTATATGATGGAAATAAAGCTTTGGGTAAATCTGCAAAAGCCTTGCTATATTTAGAACAATTTCACTTGTATGATGATAGCTTAAAAAGCAAAGAATTGAGTATTTCCTTGCAACAAATGGAATTTCAAAAGCAAGTATTGCATGATAGTCTGGCTCAAGTCGAAGAAGCGCGCCTTCTTGAAATCTCGCATCTCATACAAATCAAACAAAAGGAACAAACCAGAAATATTGGTTTTAGTGTTGCCATTCTTATCTTCATATTTTCTGGATTTCTCTATAACCGACTACACTATCTGCGCAAGTCAAAAGCCATCATTGAAAAAGAAAAAGACCGCTCGGATACCCTGCTATTAAATATTCTTCCTGAAGAAGTTGCCCAAGAACTCAAGGATAAAGGCAAAGCCAATGCGCGCAGTTTCGAGATGGTATCCATTGTATTTACTGACTTCATAGAATTCACCCAATTCTCCGCAAAATTGAGTCCTGAAGAATTGGTCAGAGAAATCCATGAGTGTTTTGAAGCCTTCGATGCAATCTGTGATCAATTTCAAATTGAAAAGATTAAAACCATTGGCGATGCGTATATGGCTGCCGGTGGAATTCCAATGCCCATCACCGACGCGGCAAAAAAAACCGTCTTAGCAGCCTTGGCCATGCAAGACTTTGTTCAAAAACGTAAAGCCGCAATGGATTTAAAAGGACTCCCCTCCTTTGAAATGAGAGTAGGAATTCATAGCGGGCCAGTAGTTGCTGGAATTGTTGGTGCAAAGAAATTCCAATACGACCTCTGGGGAGATGCCGTCAATACTGCCAGTAGAGTTGAAAGTCATGGAGAGGTAGGGAAAGTGAATATTAGTCAGGTTACTTACAGCCTTCTAAAAAATGACTTAGACTTTTCCTTTGAAAGTCGTGGCACCATTGAGGTAAAGGGCAAAGGCGAAATGGAGATGTGGTTTGTCAAGCTTCAAAAATAAAGAGCCAAATAGCGCATGCCAGGCTTTTGTTTTGGGAATAAGGCTTTTGTTTATTTATGAATAGAAAAGAAAAAAGCATCTGTGAATTATGTAATTGATGCACATAACTCTATAACATTTTCGAGAATAAATAAGGTGAACTATGCAGTATCAATCTCTTTAAAAATCAAGGGGTTAAACTATACTGATTATGAAAAATCATTTCATCACCGCAATTTCTTTTATTGTATTCACAAGCATGGCACAGGCGCAGCATATTAATCTGGGGGTAAAAGGTGGATTGAACGTATATACCGTCAAAACGCAAGGACAACCAAGTTTCAGTCCTACCATTAATTACCATGTCGGTTTGCTTACTCATATTCATTTGAAACCTAATTTAGCGTTTCAACCAGAAGTGGTCTATTCAGTACAAGGGGTGCATCGTAAAGGAGAAGGATCCGAAGATTTGAAATTAAATTACGTGAATGTTCCGTTGGTTTTGCAATATATGTTCGATAATGGATTTCGTATAGAAACAGGCCCTCAATTTGGATTTATGCTCAGCGCCAAATCCAAGATAGACGGCGCAACTACAGACGCTACATCAACCTATTTCACCGCTGATTTAGGAATATGTTTAGGCCTGAGTTATGTTAAGCCATCCACTGGATTTGGTTATAGTATCCGCTATAATCAAGGTTTTAGCAATATTAAAAAACCGGGTAACGATTATTTATATAACCAAGGATTACAAGTAGGCGTATTCTATTTGTTCCAACATAAATCGTAAAGAGCCTTGAATGCCCATGCACGAAAATCAAGCTATTGAATTGGGGAAAGTGCCTGTGATTCATGAATAGTGAAAAATGACCTTAACTTGGTCCATCATAATAAATGGACCAATTCACTACCATACAAGACTGGATTTCAGGCCACCCCCTTTCTATCAATATCCTCAAATACCTCATTTGGGTGCTCTTGATTATTTTCTTGCTGGTCTCTTTTCGCCGTGTACTCAAAAAACAAATCCCCGACTCTTCCCTACGTTATAAATCACAAAAGGGAATTGAAATCGTCGGGTATCTTTTATTGGGTTGATATCTATCTCCTATTTTACGGAGAATATCAAAGACTTCGGGTTGGCAGGCCTCCTAACAGCGGGTATTACTATAACCCTTCAGGAATTGATTCTGAGCATCGCCGGTTCCTTCTATATCTGCCGCGGTAGAGATTGTGAGCCTCCCCACCGTGAATCTCAAAAAATCAAATTCCGAAAATTAAGGAAAGGAATAAACTAATCTATCTCAAAGGAATTAAATATCGCATCGGTGGTGGCTGATTTTAGCATAAACATACCAATGAGCGATGCTGTTGAAAGCTTATATACCCTATTATTCTTCACAAATACAATCGACTTCCACTCCATTGGTAAATTAAAGGCCGTTGCAGTGCAGTGATACTCAGTGGCGACCATTCCATGAAAATCGACCTTCTCTTTATTGAGAATGACCAAGTCTGAATACACAGTACTCTTGCGAAGTCCATTTTCATAATCCACGCAAAAACTATCCAAATTTGAGAAAGTAGAATCCATCTCCACATCAAAGGTAGTGAGCACTTGAAGCTCGGAACTGGAAGGCTCACTCACCAAAATATAGAAAGAAGGCATAGACCTAATCAGCCACTCCACCGGCATTTCAAAGCGTATATTGTCCTTGGTAAAAGTCTGCTTTTCTTGTGCGAAAAGTCCGCCACTAAACAAAATCGCCAAGAGCGAAAAGAATAGCTTTTGCTTCATTTGATTAGATTTTAATTATTATTCAGCCAAGATAGTGCAGACTTTTTAATTTTAGCGGAACTTGTGACTTGAATACGACTATCTGCAACAACACGGACGTAGTATCGTTTCATTACCTATGAAGCCAAAACTACTGATTCTCTTTCTCTTATTCAGCAGCTTTGCCCATGCCTGGAAAGCAGAGGGGATTGTAATGGATGAAAACGGATCTCCACTCCCATTTGTCAATGTATTTATTCAGGGAACTAGTATCGGAACGGTCAGCAATGAAGATGGCGCGTTTCAATTGGATATTCCCAGGGCAAACGCATTAAAAAAGCTGAGTTTAAATGTGAGTCAAAGATTTCGTAATTCACAAATAGTCAGTTAATTGCACTTGTTTATGTGTATTTATTTGCGTATATTACCGATAGTAATCAGAGTA
>Ga0209491_10001863_pt1 | contig 39483 bp, 35 predicted proteins | sample BON02_FD_187213 | JGI IMG/M metagenome (GOLD analysis project Ga0209491, IMG submission 187213) | Freshwater microbial communities from Lake Bonney liftoff mats and glacier meltwater in Antarctica - BON-02 (SPAdes) (version 2) | ecosystem: Environmental > Aquatic > Freshwater > Ice > Glacier... | reverse complement strand
AAAGTTTTTCCCAAGCAACAGACTTTTAAAAAAAATCTTTGAAACTTTTCGGAGTCCTCAAATTAGTATTAACCCCTAATCCACTGCCTCTGCTCCACTTCCGTAATCCCCGACACCGTTTGTATCGTTTGGGAGTGCAAATATCTCAGTTTTATTTCAACTGACAAGCTTTATCTTCAAAAAAAAGGCCTCAATCCTGATAAAGAGTTGAGCAGTAGTGAGAAAAATTTGGCAAAATTTTATTCTTTTATTCTCAAAGAAATTATCGTTTAATCATGCTTTAACAATGAAACATAGTCCTATTTAAAATAATCTTCTGATTATCAATCCACCACTGTCAATATCTAAAACTTGGTAGCGGTGAGTAATATTTTTTGCGAGGATCTTTCGAAGAGAATACATAGCGAACGGAAATCTCATGTGCCCCTCCAGTATTACGTTGACCAAATTTTGAAATTGTGAAATCGTAACTATACCCTATCTCTACACCTGAGTCTAAACTCACCCCTATCAACCCTATAATTGATTCATTATTAGGTAAAGAATATTTAGTGGGAAGGCCACGGTACCAGAGTCCGAGCACCAAAGGTTCTAAAAACAATTCAGCACCGAAATCTAATTGAGAAAATTGACCTTGTGATTTATAGTTAAATGCAAAAGCAATAGACCGCTCTTGGTCCGTATTATTGAAAAAATCGTTGATATTACCAGAGACCAAATCAAATCGAACGCCTCCATGGGCGGTATATTTTATTGGCAATTGATTACCATCTACTGTCAAATAACTAATCTGAGGTGCCAAAAGATGAAAAGCTGAAACTCCAAACCAGACTTTTTCATTGTAAAATAGTAGTCCTGAAGCGAGATCCAAGTCAGATTGATTTGCATCTCCCTCAAGAGACCCCGGTTCATCTATTATAGTACCTCTATCAATATTCAGCTGAGTACCCAAAATCACATTGTCAAATAATGCATCCCTGGATACAAAACTTCCTTGTAGCCCTGCGTTTAGAAAGCTTTTTTCTCCTAGCCTCAGCCGATAACTATATACCAGACCAATCTCGAAATTTTGACTTTGAGTAAAAGATTCTTTTGCTCCATTTATCAAGATACCTACTCCGGAGTTATACCGCTCTGAAAAATGATCCACATAAGCTGAATAGGCTACAAAATTCTGATCCAAAGCAGGCCATTGTGTTCTGAAATTTGCGCCTATTCGAGTCCGCTCTGTAGCTCCTGCAAAGGCAGAGTTTAAGTACAGCGGATTTGCATAAAATTGGGAATACTGGACATCTTGAGCATAGCTATTGAATTTTACAACTAATAAACATATCAAAAAAAGTAAAAATCTCATTATCGAATCAATTTAAATTTTCCTGATTCAGAGACTTGCTCACCATCAATTGCCACTCCATTAAATCTAAAAAAGTAGAATCCGGCATTAAGTAATTCCCCATTCAACTTTCCGTCCCATCCAACAGTGGATAATTCCTCCGTCCTAAAAATCAATTCTCCCCAGGAATTAAAAATCCAAAACTCTAACTCAGAAATACCTTTAAACTTGGGAAAAAAAGTCTGATTCTCTATATCCAGTGGGGTAAAACCGGTCGGGAACATCACGCGAAAACTTTTGGTAATTGAAACCACCTCGACAACCGATTGGGTACAGCCATATTGGTCTGTAACTGTTAACTCTACTTGAAACTCTCCCTTTTCACCATAAATATGACTTGGATTCTGTTCAGTCGACGTTGCTCCATCACCAAAACTCCAGTCCCATCCCACCGCTCTTGGATCAGATAGATTGGTGAACTGGATAGGGTCATCAGGAAAAATCCCGCCTTGATCATCACCTACTATATCTGTTCCCTGTACCACAAAATCAAAATTAGCCACCAAAACCTGATCCTGAATAAATACCTCCAATGGATAAGTCACTCCAAAACACGTCAAATCCTTGTATTTAATCATAAGCTGATAGTTTCCGGTTGATTCAACTTGCTGCAACTCCTCATTGGAATAGCTTGAACCCTGCCCCACTAAACGATAGTCGAAAAGTTGAAGATCAAAACCAAGAATCGAGGCGGTTACATCGACCGTTTGACCAGAAGTACATCCAACAACGGGATTTAAGATTGTCAATCCAGGCAATTCAGGATAATCAACTTGAATAAAGTTTGATTTTGCAGGACAATTTTTCCGATTGTAACCCACTATCTGATACTCTCCAGGCTGATTGATTAATAGAGTTTCTTCGTTTGCACCTTCAATCAATTTGCGATCTCGGTACCATTCAAATCGAAAGTACTCCTCAGCTCCCGATCCTGTTAATGAAGTAGTTTCTTCAGGACAAAGTCGGATCTCATTTGTATTGATATCTGATTGTCCAGTTAATTTAAGGCTTATGGGATCGGGTGATTCTTGAATTGTCAAAGTCATGGAGTTGCCAGCGGAGCTTTTTCCATAGGAGTCAGTCAACGTGTAGAAAACCGTGACTTGCTGATCAGCAAAGCCCGGGTTTGGAAAAAAGGTAAAATCTCCACCCACATCTCCGGCTCTGAATGTCCCTTGAGGAAGTTCTAAAACTCTATTTTCATCCCTGCATTTAGCCTGAGAACATATATCTAGAGATTCTTCCTCGATGTCTTCCAAAGAGGCATAGAACTGGAGGCAACGAATTACGCTACTTTCATTAGGCAATACTACCTCTTCATCTGTGATAAAATACGTATTTTCTTGTCCTTCGCAAGAGGCTATTTCATCAAAATCCACTCCTTCCGGGTTTTGCAAAGCCTCGTCATTTGAAACCTCAACGATTAAATTTCTGATTTCATGATAATTTGTAAAACCTCCAGTCGAAGCAGCAAAACCAATCTTCAGATTCTTTGGTGCTGGAAAATCATAAGGCCTGGAAAAAATGGTGACGATTCTGGGCTGGCCTAAAACAGTGGTTACCAGCATTTCCAGCGTAAGAAAATAGCCTGTGCCGTCAGGTTTGGGTTGAAGATCCAAAAATACTTTGCGATACCCAGGCTGATTTGGATCTGTGACGCGACTAGTTCCTGTCCCACCTGAACTTATCGGAAATTGGGCACCTAGGATCAAGCCATCATTTCCGGTAACCATCGTTCTTCGACCCACCAGAAACTCATACCCATTAGTTCCATTCCCAGGTCCGCGTATTACTACTGCGTCTGGGACTAGCTCTGTCCCAGCTCCAGGGAAGCCCCCAATCTTTCCTTCCGAGGAATTTCCAAAATTCCCGAATTCATCAAATCCTATTCCCAAATATCCACGGGATAAACCAGGAGCACCGTCTTTTTGGGCATAGCCCAGAGAGCCTCCAAAACCACCTGCGTTAAAGATGGGGACATCAGCATCAAAAAGAAAAACAGTGAGACCATCAGCTCTGCGCTGCAAGTCACCTCCATAGCTGAAATACTCAAATGATGCTTTTATCCCAAAAACTGAAGGAAAAGGGATATTAATGTATACGTATCCAGTTTGATTATTTTGATTCTCAGTCAATCTGAGGACTCCATCCACAAGCCTGGCATTGCCTCCAAATACTGTGGCTTCCTGTATTGTGGTATTATCAAATGTCTCACAATAAGGAAATCCAACTTGTCCAAATAGATTTTGAACAAAAAAGAAAAAGACAAATATTAGCGATAGAAATCGCATCCGTGGCAGTTAGAAATGGGAGATATCAAAATGCATTTAATAGTGTAAGATCATAAAAAAGCCTTTCAATATTAAAAGAAAGGCTAATTTTTTTATCTCAATATGGTCTGTTCCCGATCCGGACCGATGGAAATGAGTTTGATCGGTACCTCCAGTTCTTTTTCCAGGAAAGAAACATACTCTTTCAATTCTATCGGGAAACTATCATAGTCTCTGATTCCTTGCAGCGAAGTATTCCAACCCTTAAGCGTTTTATAAATCGGATTAACACCCATGTCAGAGATCTCGAAGCTTAATCGATCAATCCGATCTCCGGTAGGAAGTTCGTAGTGGGTGCAAACTTTTATTTCTTCAAAGATATTCAACACATCCCCTTTCATCATGAATAGTTGGGTTATGCCGTTGATCATGATTGAATATTTTAAGGCAGGAAGATCCAACCATCCGCATCTTCTTGGGCGGCCGGTAGTACTGCCAAATTCGTTTCCTTCTTTTCGCATTGCCTCACCAGCAGCGTCAAAAAGCTCAGTAGGAAAAGGTCCACTGCCAACTCGTGTGCAATATGCTTTGAAAATCCCAAATACCTCGCCAATCTTGGAGGGCGCTACTCCTAATCCCGTGCAAGCCCCGGCAGCCATGGTGCTGCTGCTAGTCACAAAAGGATATGATCCAAAGTCTATATCGAGCAGTGAACCCTGCGCTCCCTCTGCCAAAATCCGCTTGTTTGAGCGTAAGGCGTCATTGACTACATATTCGCTATCAATCAGATTTAAGGTTTTGCAAAATTCAATAGCTGAAAAAAATTGTTCCTCCATTTCTATCAAAGCATCCAAAGAATGATTGTAGAACGAAAGAGTAGTTTTATGCTTTTCTGCCAGGACTTGATACTTCTCTTTAAATTCAGGGCTCAGAATATCTCCCACCCGAAGTGCCAACCTACCTATCTTATCCTGATAAGTTGGGCCGATTCCTTTTAGGGTAGAACCAATTTTCTTATCTCCTTTAGATGTTTCTAAGGCTGCATCGAGCAATTTGTGGGTCGGAATAATGATTGTAGCTTTCTTAGAAACTACCAAATTCTTCATGTAGTCTATAGCGAATTTTCCTAATCCATCGATTTCCTTTTTAAGAACGATTGGATCCAGAACTACTCCATTTCCAATTATATTCAAAATATTGGATCTAAATATCCCTGAAGGGATCTGATGAAGTACATGCTTGATCCCATCAAATTCAAGCGTATGTCCTGCGTTTGGTCCTCCCTGAAACCGTGCCACGATTTCATATTGAGGAGCTAAAACATCTACTATCTTTCCTTTTCCTTCGTCTCCCCACTGGAGACCCAAAAGTACATCCATCTTCATTTGATGTGCGGTCTATTCGTTTATACTAGTATTTTTGAAGCGTGAAATAGCCGATAAGCCCACATAAAACCAAGAGAAAGATTGTAATTATTTCGGATCGAAGAGATTTAAATATTAATAATACATCACCTCCCCTTCGGATTGGGTATTCACAATGAGCATAAGCCCAAAACAAGTATCCAGATATTGAGAACTTAAGTCAGAATTAAAAGAAGCCAGATCAAACTCTTTCAACTTCTTAAAATCCTTATCAAAAACTTTCAGAAATAGCGGAGCATTGACGTGATCTTCGCTAATATGACTTCATTTTATAAACCGAATATGATAATTCTGATTCTTGAGAAGGATTATCAGTCCGTAGCAGACTTCTTTTTGCCATTCTTCCAAGAACTCAGATGAGTCTATATCAACTTCTTTCTCTCCAAAACGCATGGGTGGAATTCTTTTAGAAGGGAAAAAACGGAAGTCGAGATGAAAACTTGATGGCTTCTCGATGCTAAATCATAGACCAAAATATCACTGAAGGACGGGTAGCCAACGATTAGCTTGCTATCGACTACGATAAGCTGTGTATCATCGCCTCCTAAAAAAGTCAAATTCCTTGTTTTAAGTTTGAATCTTATATTGAAAAAATTAGCTGAATCCAAGACAATGGGCGTCATAAACATAGAGTCTAGTGCAGGCTTGTAACCGATCACTGAAATAGGACTATCTCCTTCATAAATCAAACAGCCAACGTTCCTATTCTTGTCAAAGGAATTAAATTCATCAGAATACGATGTCCTATTGACGGAAATTGCGGCGATAATTACAATCTCCGAAAATCCCGTGTTCATGCATAAACTTTGTGCCAACAAGCCGAGTACTTTTTTCTTGCCTAAAGAATTCTTGCCCGCGGAAAGATCACATGATTTTCAGGTGTAAAAAGAGAAAACAATTCCCATACCACCTGGACCTTCTTGAGGAAAGAAATCAGCCGTTATTATCTAAGCAGAGTCCGAAGAAATAAAAATATTAATCACAGAATGAACAATATCATACCAAATGATGCCTTTCGTCTGGGTAGAATCTAAGGAAACTACGCCCAATGACTCTGGAACTAAATCGCTATCAACCAGTACAATTTTTTTTACTTATGAAATAGTCAAAAAAATATCCTGTTCAATAAATGGTTTTTCTGAACAGGATATCAAGAATAAGGAAAGTCCAAATTCACTAATCTTTATTTCTAAATTCATCCACAGAGTCAAAAACCGTGAAAATATTATTCAACTTAGTGATAATCAATAATTTTTTGACATGCTCAGATGGTGCCGTCAAATAAACTTCGCCACCTGCATTTCGCATTTTTGTAAGCATAGTAATCAACAGACCGATACCGCTGGAGCTGATGTATCGTACTTCACTTAAGTCAACCACAAAAGTTTTTGATCCATCCAGAATCGCATCTGAAACTATTTCTACCAATTTTGGTCCAACCTCATCTCCTATCAAGTCGCCTTGTATAAATAAGTAATTGGCCAACGCATCTTTACTCGAATTATAGGTCAGTTTCATAAGGCTTTCACTTTTCTGTTTTCACAATTATCGTTGGTGCAGTTCCCATAGAGAATTAGAGAATGATGCAATACTTTGAAGTTTAAAATCTCTCCTACGGTATTTTGGATGTTTTGGATACGTGGATCACAAAATTCCAGCACTTCATTACAGGTGACACAGATTAGATGATCGTGTTGCTTAAATCCATAGGACTTTTCAAATTGAGCTAAATTTTTACCAAATTGATGCTTTGTCACCAAATCACACTCTACTAAAAGATCCAACGTATTGTAAACTGTAGCTCTACTGACTCGATAATTCTTATTTTTCATGCTAATGTAGAGGGACTCTACATCGAAATGCCCGCTGCGGGTATAGATTTCTTCCAAAATCGCATAGCGTTCAGGCGTTTTTCTAAGCTTTTGGTTTTCGAGGTAAGCAGTAAAAATTTTCTTAACCTCTTCAAAATGGGCTATATTTAATGGCATTTTCAGCTATTTTTTCCAAATATAACTCTACTGATTGAGAAAAGATTCAACTCTAGTAATCAAACCTAGAAACCTTGAGAATCCCTTCGACTTCCGAAAGATTGGCAATCAACTTATCCAAGTGGCTGGTATTGTTCACATATAGTTTGATTGTACCCTCAAAGATTCCTGAATCAGAATCCACTGTAATTGACCGCATATTCACTTTCAATTCACTGGAGATGACCTTAGTCACGTCATTAATCAGACCTACTCTGTCTGTGCCTATGATTCGAAGACCTGCCAAGAATGCAATTTCTTTTTGACTAGTCCATCTTGCCTTGATCACACGATTACCGTGATTGGATAGCAGTTCCAATGCGTTAGGGCAGGAAGTTCGGTGTATTTTGATTCCCTCATTTACCGTCACAAATCCAAAAACCTCATCACCAGGAATGGGATTGCAGCATTTGGCCAGTACATAGTCCACCACATCCATATCCTCTCCGATCAATAATTGATCATGATCAGGGCCTTTCAGATTTTTGATTTCTCGGGTAAAAGTTGATTCGTCTTTAAATTTTTCCTGAGAGGGTTTGTTTTGAATTTTCTGAGCTTCTTTAAATTCTTTGAATGATTTAATTGACGTGGGATCAATTTTTCCTTTGCCTACTCGATAATAAAATTCATTAGCAGTTTTGAGCTCAAAAAACGCTCTAAGTTGCTCTACATTTTCGGAGTTGAACTCCATTTTCATTTGTTTCAATTTCCGCTGTACGATCTCTTTTCCGTCTCCGATAGATGATTTTTTCTCCTCTCGTATCGCATCCTTAATCTTAGCTTTGGCTCGGGATGTGACGACTTGGTTCAACCAGTCTTCTGTCGGCTTTTGCTTGTTAGAGGTGAGGATTTCAACTTGATCTCCGTTTTTCAGCTTATGTGAAATCGGAACCAAGCGTTGATTTACCTTTGCACCGATACACTTTGCTCCTACTTGAGTGTGTATTTCGAAAGCAAAATCAAGGGCAGTCGACCCGAAAGGAAGAACTTTCAACTCGCCTTTAGGAGTGAATACAAAAACCTCCTCATGAAAAAGATTCCCTCTGAAATCATCCATGAACTCAATGGCATTCCCCTCATTTGACTCTAAAAGCCCTCTTACTTGGGTGATCCAATCATCTAAACCGGTAGGAGCTTTTGAACTGTCTTTCTCTTTGTATTTCCAATGGGCGGCATAGCCTCGCTCAGCTATTTCATCCATTCGAGCTGTTCGGATTTGCACTTCGACCCACTGTCCGGCGCTGCTCATCACCGTAGTGTGTAAAGATTCATAGCCATTGGATCGAGGCGTACTTATCCAGTCTCTGAGACGATCGGGATTGGGACGGTAAAAATCAGTTACTATCGAATATACCTGCCAACAATCTGCTTTTTCATTTTCGACCGTACTTTCTAAAATAATTCTAACCGCAAAAAGATCATATACCTCCTCAAATGGAATCCCCTGAGTCTTCATTTTATTGAAAATAGAATAAACAGACTTTGGTCTTCCTTTGATCACAAACCGCAATCCTTGACGAGCCAATTCTTCTTCTATGGGAAGTATAAAGGCTTTTATGAATTTGTTACGATAGGCTTTGGATTCGCTGATTTTCTGTACTATATCTTGATAATTAAAGGAATCAGTATACTTAAGATATAAGTCCTCCAGTTCATTTTTAATCGAATAAAGCCCCAATCGGTGAGCCAGTGGGGCATAAAGGTACATGGTCTCCGATGCGATTTTGAGCTGCTTGTGTCGGGGCATGCTTCCCAGAGTCCGCATATTATTAAGCCGGTCCGCAAGTTTGATCAAAATCACCCTCACATCATCTGAAAGGGTCAAAAGCATTTTTCGGAAGTTCTCTGCTTGCTGCGAACTGCCGTATTCAAATACTCCGGCGATCTTGGTCAAACCATCTATGATTGTCATGACTTTGTAGCCAAACTCGCGCTCGATATCCTCCAGCTCCCAATCTGTATCCTCCACTACGTCATGTAAGAGTGCTGATACTATAGAAGTAGTACCAAGTCCAATCTCCTCCACACATACCAACGCCACTTCTAAAGGATGATAAATATAAGGTTCGCCCGACTTTCTCCTCATATCCTTGTGTGCCTCCAAGGAAATATTAAAAGCTTTCTTGATCAGTTTCGCATCACCTTCTTTCAGAATGGGTTTTGCTTGCCTGAGCAATCTTCGGTACCGTTTGAGTATTTCCTTTCGTTCTTCTTCTAAATCCACTTGAATCATACTTGAGAAATTTAAGATAATATTAGAGTCAAAGGCAAAGATTTCTACATTTCTTAATTTATTTTTATCCGTAGTCTTGCAAAATAATTTTTAGCACATACCTTTGCATCCATAATTAGAAACAGAGAAGAAAAGTTTTCTCATACATGTTCAAATTAAATGCGGATGTGGCGAAATTGGTAGACGCACTAGACTTAGGATCTAGCGCCGTGAGGCATGGGGGTTCGAGTCCCTCTATCCGTACGAGTAAAGAACCCTCAATCACTGAACTGTTTACAGAAGGTGATTGAGGGTTTTTAGTTAAAATTCATTCTAAACTTAAGAGCCTTGGAAATCACACTAGATAAGCATTCATCAAATCAAGCTTCAATAAAAATTAAATTATCAGAAGCAGATTACCAACCTAAGGTAGAGGCAAAGCTGAAAGATCATGCCAAAAAAGCCAACATCAAAGGATTCAGACCTGGCAAAGCTCCAGTCTCCATGGTGAGAAATATGTATGGCACTTCCCTATTAGTGGAAGAAGTCAATACAATTCTTGGAGAGTCGCTCAATAATTACTTGAAAGAGCAAACTTTTAAAATTCTTGGAGACCCACTTCCAGTAGCTAAAAATGAAGTTCAAATTGACTGGAAAAACCAAAAAGAATTTGATTTCGAATACAGAATTGGATTTGTCGAAAACATCTCTTTATCACTCGACCATGTAGAAGCTATCAAATACTCTATTAAAATAGGCGAAAAGCTTATTCAAGAAACCTTGGATAATCTAATTTCCCAATATGGAGAAAGCACAAATCCTGAGGTTAGTGACGCAACTGATTTCATCTCCGGAGATTTGAAAAATACTACTACTGATTTCTCGAAAACCATTTCACTTGATTTAGAAAAACTCGACAATTCCCTCACCGAGAAGTTCATAGGACTAAGTAAAGACGTAGTGGTTGAATTCGAAGGCAAAGACATTGGAAAAGCGCAGTGGGAAGAAGCATTTGGTTTGGTGGAAGAGGAAATTTCCAATTTGGAAGGCAATTTAACCTTCACTGTTACAAATATAAGCCGAACAGAGAAAGCGGAGATGAACCAAGAATTTTTCGACAAAATCTTCGGTCTTGGAGTAGTGTCTTCAGAGGAAGAGTTTCTTGCTAAAGTGAATGAAACACTTCAAGGGTCTTATGACCGTGAGTCAAAAGTTTTCTCGGATGAAGAGTTAAAGAAAGCGTTAACCGAACACGCCAAAATCGACCTTCCAGAGGAATTCCTGAAAGAATGGCTCTTGGAAGCGAATCGTGGCAAGGTGACGCAGGAAGATGTAGATAAAGAATTTCCTCAGTATGTGAAGCAGCTTACCTGGTCTTTGGTCTCCAATTATCTTGCTACAGAAAACAAAATCAAAGCAGAACACGAAGATGTAATTGCTAAGACTAAGCAAATGGTGCGTGAGCAATTTGCATCTTCGGGACTAGGGTCTCAGATGGAGGATAGCATGGATATGTTTGTTGACAATTATCTGAAAGGTGAAGAAGGTCAAAATTATATGAATATGCTCACATCGATTCAGAATGATAAAGTGCTAGCTTTTGTACAGGATACTGTAAAACTCAATGAAAAAGAAATCAGCATTGATGAGTTTAAGGAACTTTTAGAAAAGTAATTCGATTAAATCCATATAAAAAAAGTCCTTAATTAAGGACTTTTTTTATTTTTACTTACTACAACTACTAGAAAAATGACCAACAAAGAAGAATTTAGAAAATACGCCATCCATAATCAAGGCGTAAGTGGAACAGCTTTTGACCAATATACTGACCATATTGAGAATATGACCAGGTCGGTTATTGAGGAGCGACCGCAAAACTTCCGAGAAATTGATGTTTTCTCCCGGCTTATCATGGACAGAATCATTTTCTTAGGCACAGGAATAGACGACCATGTGGCAAATATTATAGTTGCACAACTCTTGTTTTTGGAATCAGTAGACTCCAAAAAAGATGTTTTGCTTTATGTAAATAGCCCAGGTGGGTCAGTAACCGCTGGTCTCGGCATCTATGATACGATGCAATATATTGGCCCTGATGTAGCTACTATCTGTACAGGTATAGCCGCCTCTATGGGTGCAGTACTACTTGCTGGCGGAGCTAAAGACAAAAGATCTGCTCTAAAGCATGCACGAGTAATGATCCATCAGCCATCTGGCGGAATGCAAGGCCAATCCAGAGATATGGAAATTTCTCTTAAATTGATATTGTCTATGCGTGAAGAACTATATCAAATCTTGGCCGATCATACTGGAAAGACCTTCGAAGAGATCGAGCGTGATTCAGACAGAGACTACTGGTTGAAAGCTCCTGAGGCAAAAGCCTACGGACTAATTGATGAAGTATTAGTAAAAAAATCAATATAATGGCTCAAGTAACCTGCTCATTCTGCGGCAGAAATAAAAAAGATGTAGACTTAATGGTATCCGGAATATCCGCTCATATCTGCAATCACTGCATCGAACAGGCACATTTGATTCTGGGTGAAGACGAGAAAATCGTCAAGCCAGGCATCAAGCCCAAAATCAAATTAAAAAAACCAAAGGAGCTCACCTCCTATTTGGATCAATACGTCATAGGACAAGAAGACGCAAAGAAAGTACTTACAGTAGCAGTATACAATCACTACAAGAGACTTTTTCAAAAGGATGAAAAAGATGAAGTGAAGATTGAAAAATCAAACATCATTATGGTGGGTGATACCGGTACTGGTAAGACTTATCTGGCTAAGACACTTGCAAAAACGCTTGAAGTGCCATTCTGTATCGCAGATGCTACTGTACTGACTGAAGCCGGATACGTAGGAGAAGATGTAGAAAGTATTCTCACTAGACTTCTTCAGGCAGCAGACTATAATGTGGAAGCTGCCGAAAAAGGAATTGTATACATAGATGAGTTGGATAAAGTGGCTCGTAAGTCAGATAATCCTTCCATCACAAGAGATGTTAGTGGTGAAGGAGTGCAACAAGCATTGCTGAAGCTACTGGAAGGAACCGTCGTAAACGTACCACCTCAAGGAGGTAGGAAACATCCCGATCAAAAGATGATCGCCGTAAACACTGAAAACATCCTTTTCATCTGCGGAGGTGCATTTGACGGCATCACTCGTCATATTGGGAAGCGATTGAATACTCAACCGATGGGCTTTAGCAAAAAGACAGAAGCGATTGAAGCTGATCGTGAAAATCTGCTTCAGTACGTAACTGCTCAAGATTTGAAAGCATTTGGATTGATTCCTGAGTTGATCGGTAGACTTCCGGTACTTACTCACTTGGATCCTTTGGACAGAAGTGCGCTCAAAAAGATCTTGACCGAACCTAAGAATGCCTTGGTCAAGCAGTACACAAAGCTTCTGAAAATGGAGGATGTCGCACTTTCGTTCGAGGAAAGTGCAATTGACTTCATCGTAGAGCGCGCGGTAGAATATAACCTGGGGGCTAGAGGCCTTCGGTCTATTTGCGAGGCGATCATCACGGACGCGATGTATGAGCTTCCTTCGGATGACTCGATCAAAGAACTGGTGATCGATGAAAATTACGCTCGAAGTAAATTTGATAAATCAAAATTCAAGCAGCTTCAAGTTGCCTAGATTCCAAACCCTGCTTTACACCAAGCAGGGTTTATTTTTTCAAAGTGTCCAAGATCAGCTTTGCGGTAGCTGATGATGCACTCTCAGAACCCAATCGCTCTTCAATCAAATCGTATCCTTGAAATATCGCTCCTTTGACTTGCGTATTTGTAAGAATTCTGGATAATTCAATTCTGAGATTTTTGATAGAAAAATCATCCTGAATCAATTCCTTTACTATTTCTTGATCTGCAATGAGATTGACCAAAGAAATATAAGGAACGCGAATGAGATTCTTTGCAATAAGATAGGAAAGACTACTCGTGCGATACACCACTACTTGCGGTACGCGGAACAATGCCGTCTCTAACGTTGCTGTACCTGAGGTAACTATTGCGGCGACTGCATGAGATAATAAGTCATAAGTCTGATTGTAGATAACTTTTATTCCCGCTTTTTCGGCCAAACTATAGGATTCCTTTTCTAAACTATCTACTCCCGCTACTACAAATTGAGCATTAGGAAACTCTGGGACTAATTCAATCATCCTATCCAGCATTGCGGTCAGTTCCTGATTCCTACTTCCGGGAAGAAGTGCTACAATAGGCTGATAGCTGAGTTCATTTTTTTGAAAGAAGAAGTCATGAGGGCTAAACTTCCTGATTTCATCAAGAAGCGGGTTACCCACATACTGAACTTTCATTCCAAATCGCTCGAAAAAAGCAGGCTCAAAAGGCAAAATGGAATAAATGTGATCGGTGATTTGCTTAAGTTTAAGTGCCCTTTTTTGATTCCAAGCCCATACCTTAGGAGGGATATAATAATGAATCGGAATATTCGATTCTTTGGCGAAAGCAGCAATTTTCATATTGAAGCCGCCATAATCTACCAGAATAATGGCATCAGGCTTGAATACTGCAATATCTTTTTTGACCAGCGATAAGTATTTGAGTACTTTTCTAAAACCTAAAACCACCTCTAAAAATCCCATTAATGCTACCTCTGAATAGTTCACAGCCAACTCAACCCCTACTGAAACTGAATAATCCCCGCCCATACCACGAAAACTAAGCGTAGGATCCAACTCTTTCATAGCTGATACAAGATTGGAGGCATGAAGATCTCCAGATCGCTCACCTGAGATAACATATATTTTTATTGCCTTCACTGGATATTTTTATTCTGAGAATTAAATTGATATGGGGATCGGCAATGATTCCAGTAGCCTTATTTTCTTTGCTTATTGTGACCGAAGACCGAAACGCCCAAATAATTTTTAATTCAATTCAATGTTTATTTTCTCGACTTGCCGGTAATAAAGCAAATAATCCTATAGATTAAATTCTGTATTTACCTTGTTGTCAATAGGCAAAGATACCAGAAATACAAGGGGAGCGAAATTGTATCATTGTGCCTATAAACATGCCTTAGTGAGAAGAATTTATGATATTCCGTTCCTACCGGAGGTATGCGTTACAAAAAGAAAGAAAATATAACTTCGGATGCAATGGCAGACATTTACTTAAATTAATCCAAAACTAATAAAAAAGAGCAGGTGTGTAACCTGCTCTTTTTTTAAAATTTTTATTCGGGGCTAGAAGTTATTCACCAAAATACTCTACAAAATTTCTTGGAGTCTCATAAAGCGTTAGTTTATTTAATCCGCCGTTTGGTGTGATTTCCTTAATGGCAGGTTCAAGTATCTTCCAAAATTCCATCACCATATTCTCACAACTCGCTAATTTTCCCTCCATAAAATCCACGTCAATATTTAGATTTTTATGATCTACTCGATCGATAACTGTCGATTTGATAACGTTACTCAACTTTTTTAAATCAACCACAAAACCTGTATCGGGATCAGGCAACCCTTTTACCGTTACGATAAGCTCAAAGTTGTGTCCATGCCAGTTGATATTTGCGCAAGGGCCAAAGACCGCTAAATTCTTCTCTTCCGACCACTTTGGATTCCAAAGCTTATGTGCCGCGTTGAAATGCTCTTTTCTACAAACGTAAATCATTATTGAAATTGATAAGGCATAAAATTAGGGGAATTTGAGCCTGATTCAAACCTTAGCGCAAAGGATTTCAACTATTGTGCATTGAGGAATTGTACTAGGCGAACCAAAGCAGCACCCTCTTTGATATCCAATTTCTGCTGCTTGATGATATTTTCTGCTTTAGCGTAATCATCTCCAAAGATCTCTTGAAGAGTTTTGGATTTATTTTTCACAACAAATGTCTTTCCATCCCGAGCAATGTAATACATGGATTCGTCCTGAAACACTTTTGAACTTTGAGCTCCATAGCCTGCGGAGACATCATCTACCATTACTTTGTATCTATAATTGACTAAAGTGTATCTTCCTTCCTCAAGGACTTGAACAAATCTCTTCTCTCCAAAATTTGGAAGTAAGTACTGAGAGGTGAAGGCCTCTGCCTGTCCTGTCGCTCCGGGAAGTATAAAGCCTTTAAGCTTGTTAGGGTTGTATGCAAAAAGCATCCCATTGAGTTTATACTCAAGCGTGTTTTCGTATCCATTGACACTGATCATAATATTGTCTACCCGTTGACTATCAGGTAGAATTAGAACACCCGTTACAAAATCAGAGAGATAAGGAGTCCCCTTGACTTCCATGTAGGGATTAGCCATGATAGGATTACCTGTTCCGGTATCTCTCATAAGAGCCAATTGAGCAAAACTTGTATTGGACACAAAGCCACAAATACAAAACAAGAGAATTAAGTTTTTTAGTTTCATAATTTTTGAGAAAAAAAAGACCGGCGAACCGGTCTTTAATTTTAACGCAAACATTTTATTAAGGGTTTGCTCTGGTAATTCGAAGCTGAACTTGTTTGTAGTTCTCACTTACATCAATACTAGAATTCCCTTCCAATTGAAGAAGTAGATCTACTGATCCACCTAATCTACCAGTATTTAGAACATTGACAGTCAAAGTACCTGTGCTAGAATTAGCCGGAATCACAAATGTTCCTGAGGTAGTAAAGTCAGTTCCTGTCACAGCAGTAGTGCCTTCAGGTACAATGGTATAAGTGATAGTTTCGTCTGTGGCTCGCTGAGCGGACACTAGATTAACTTGGAAACTTACTGCGCCAATTGTATTTGCAACTGTAATACGAGGGTATTTTTGACCAGCTACAGGAGCACGCACTACTGTATCCTGAAATTCAACCAATGCGCCTTGAAAGGTAGGGTAATCCTGCTCTATGCAAGATGAAAACACCAAGGCGAAGGTTAGAGTTAATATGGAAAATATTTTTTTCATGATCTTCTGATTTTAGTAGCCTCTGTTTTGGTTAAGATTTGGATTACCGTCAACTTCACGCTGAGGCAATGGAGGAAGGATTCTGAAATCATCGAACTGAACGGTAATAGCAGGCGTAGTTTTAATAATTGGCCTGCCATATCGTTTTAAATCAAAGAATCGATGTCCTTCAAATGCAAATTCCTTGAATCTTTCCAAAAGAATCTCATCTAACAATGCTGCCCCGGATAAATTTACCGCAGCGACACCTCGAAGACCCTTGAAAGCATTAAGTTCGATTAACGCATCACTGAAATTTTCTAGTTGATAGTTTGCTTCAGCACGATTAAGATGCATCTCAGATTTACGAACCACCGGAACGTTATCTCCAAAAGCAAAACCATTCTTCGCAATGAACTTTATCGATTCAATTTGTCTACCAGCGCCTCTTACTGTATTACCAGTAGTGTACAGTTGAGCTCTTACATCTGAGTTACGAGTCACATCCCAGTTATTGTTATCTGATGCAGGAGTACCCGTCTGTAATTGGGTCAATCCAAAGAACCCTCTAACTGTAGCATTTGGAATGAAATCACCCCAACCACCTTGCTGATTCTTATTGGCTAAATTTTGCAACGCAGTGTAAGTAGACTGTAATGACTCATTGACACCAATAGACTCAGCTGCAATTTCAAAACGAACTTCAAACATAGACTCAGGATTTACCGGAGCTCTCCAGCCGTCAACATAAGCAACTCCACCTAGGACAGTTCCTACATTACTGCTAAGCGCTGTTGTCGCCTCTTCTACAGCATTCGGCCAGTCACCCTGATAAAGATATACCCTAGATAGAAGCCCAGAAGCAGCAGCAGAGGATGCAAAATGAGTACCACGGGAAGTCAAAAGACGCTTAGCATCCAATAAATCCGTAATAACCTGAGTATAAACTTGTGCAATTGTAGATCTTGGACTTTGTCTTGTGAAACCTAAATCAGAAGTGATCACACCAATAGTAACTATAGGGACACCTCCCTCATCTGTTACGCCTGCTGGTATTATAGCAGTAGGTATATAAGAATAAGCTTTAACCAAGTCGAAATAGTACAGACCTCTCAAAAACTTAGCCTCGCCTTCCCATCTAACCTTTTGGATTTCAGAAGCACCTTCTACGGCACTTAACCCATCGAGAATCAGGTTTGCTTCATTGATGGCAAAGTAACTATTCAGCCATAGACCATCAGTAAAATGTGCATTTGGCTGATTGTTATTTTCGCCAATTAATCGGCCAGAATTATTTGTCGTTTGACCTACATCGGCTAAAGCGTCAGACAATGCCAATAAATTTCTACCATAATTACTGGTAGAACGAAGTCTAGCATAAACTGAGTTTAATGCTGCATCCACTGCATCCGGGCTATTCAAAGCGCCATCAGCATCAATGGATTGCCTCGGGTCTACTTGTAACAGATTATCGCAGGAGCTTACCAGGACTGATCCTAGTAGAGTAAGCGACAATATGACTTTATTATATAGTTTCATATTTTTCAATTAGTTAAGATGATTAAAACCCTACTTGTAGACCAACGATGTAATTCTTAGTCAATGGAATTTGACCTGTTCCAGCGCCAGTAAATTCCGGATCATATCCAGGGTAATCAGTATAAGTCGCCAAATTAACTCCTTGGACATATAGACGGGCTCTTGTCAACCCGATATTGCGTAGCAATGCAGGATTAAAGCTATAAGCAAGTGTCAATTGAGCAAGTCTTATAAAGTCAGCCTTAAGTAGAGCTGCGTTTCCTGAGTTTCTACCAGCCCCTCTAGTTTCATTTCCACCATTGGTAGTTACATTTCTAGGGATATCTGTTATTTGACCAGGAGTAGTCCATGATCTGTCATTTACTTCTCTTAGCGCATTTAACGTTAAGCGAGTACCATTCTCTCTCAAGAAGCTATACTGGCCGTCTCCTACAATTGCGCCATACTCATACGTGAAGAAGGCAGTTAATTCAAATCCTTTGTACGCGAAAGTGTTATTCAAACCACCATAATGTGTAGATAAATTTGAACCATTATAAATACGATCCGCTGCCAAAGGCAAATAGGTAATATTACCATTAATATCATTCCACATTGGACGGCCACTTGCTGGATTAACTCCTGCATAATCTGCCAGAAAGAAAGACCCCGGAGCGCTTACTCCATCTGTAGCTGGGTTACCCACTGACTGCCCTACCGCCAATCCTGGATTCGCAGGTAAAAACTGTAATCCATCATACAAACTTAGGATTTGGTTTTTGATATATGTGAAATTAAATGAAGAAGTCCACTTAAAACCGCCTTTGTCAATATTGACCGTAGTAACCTCAAGTTCGATTCCTTTATTCTGGAGTTCACCTACGTTATTTGAAATACTACCAAATCCATTGGTCCAAAGGATAGGCTGATCCAACAGAAGATTTTTTGTTCTTCTATCAAATACGTCCAAGGAACCTGTGATTCGGTTGTTAGCAAAACCATAGTCCAAACCAATATTTAAAGTTTGGTTTGTCTCCCATCCTAAATCTAAGTTGGCCAAAGATGAAGGTCTGATACCTGCATTTCCTGAATAGTTTCCGCCAGTTCCGTAAAGACCTCTTGCACCAAAATTATCAATTTGATCATTACCAGTCAAGCCATAAGAAGCTCTCAATTTTAATTCAGACACTGCGGTGGACTCTTTCAAGAATTCCTCCTCAACAATGCTCCAACCTACACGAACAGAAGGGAACAGACCATAGCGATTATTTGATCCGAAACGGGATGAACCATCGTATCGTGCAGTCACTGTCGCCAAATACTTCTTCTTGTAATCATAATTAGCTGAAATAAATCCCCCTACCCTTCTATATCCAGTCCAGAATCCCGAAATCCTTTCAGGTGTTGCTGCACCTTGAATAGTTCGGAATTGAAAGGTTGGGAATCCGATTCCTGCACCACTTAATCCTTCTCTTGTCTCAGAAAGAAATTCAGCTCCAAGAATAGCGGATACGTTATGAATACCATTATATGTTTTATTCCAATTTAAAGTCTGGGTAGTGATGAATCGAGTTCGCCAATCTGATTGCTGTGAACTTCTTCCTCTTACACCCGCACCATCCGGAGTACGTGGATCTGTATACCTATCGCCCTGAAGCAATCGATAATCAAGACCAATAAGAGATCTAAAGGTAAGATTATCCAATATTTTATAGGTACCAATCATGTTACCTACTACTGTATTGGTTCGCTGGAGACCAGTGTTATAGTCATTGACTAAGACAATATTTTGTCCCAATACACCGCCAATGTTGACATTGTAAGAGCCGTCCTCATTAAAGATGGGATTATGAGGTAATATAGCCGAGGCAGAGAATGCAGGTGAACCCAAAAATGCACCGGATACACCAAATGGCACATTTTGTTGGAAAGTAGAAAGGTTAATATTAGTTTCTAAAGTCAATCGATCGTTTGCCTTATGACTAAATGCAACTCTCATTGTTCCTCGCTCAAAATCGACAGGCTTAAAGGAAGATTCCTGATAACTATAGGAGCCTGATATAAAGAAAGTTGTCTTGGCATCTCCACCGGAAACTGACATTTCATAATTCTGGACTTGACCAGTACTGATAACAGCATCTTGCCAATCATAAGTCGGAAGCTCAGTACCAATGGTATTCAATGCCTCACGGCTAAGTGTCTGCCAATTGGAAGGAAGTCTAGCCATGTTATTTAAGGCATTAGCCTCGGGGAAAGTGTTTCCTGAATTTGCAAAAGCATCTCTACGCATTTCAAACCATTCAGCACCACCCAAAACATCAAGCTTTTTCATAGGTTGAGTTTGTCCAGCAAAAGCGTTGAACTCAAACTTTGCTTTTCCTTGCTTACCTTTTTTGGTGGTGATGATTACCACACCGTTCGCAGCTTGTGAACCATAAATAGCAGCAGATGCTGCATCTTTCAAGATCTCCATAGACTCAATGTCATTTGGATTCAAAAAAGCCAATGGATTCGACTGGGTAAAAGAAGCATTAGACTGGTTGTTTAACTGCACACCATCCACGATAAATAGTGGCTCGTTACCTGCATTGATCGAACCTACTCCTCTAATACGTATGTTTACCGCACCACCTGGAAGACCATTGGATGATCTCACCTGCACACCAGCAGCACGACCTTGCATAGCTCGGTCAAATGACTGCATAGGTAAATTAGCTATTTCATCACCTTTAATAGATGAAACCGCACCAGTCACTTCACGCTTAGGCTGCGATCCATATCCTGTGACGATAACCTCATCCAGTCCAGTCAATTCAGATTCTAAGGTCACATCCATGACGCTTCGGTTTCCGATAGTGAGTTCCTGAGAGGCAAAGCCGACAAAGGTGTACACTAATACATTGCTGGCGGTAGGCACGTTGATTGAATACTTGCCATCAATATCCGTGGCAACTCCAATAGTCGTTCCTTTCACCAGAACTGTTGCTCCTGGTACTCCCAAATTATCATCAGTCGAGATAACGGTACCAGTGATCACACGACTTTGCGCAAATGCCATGGCATTTACAAGAAAAATCATGAGACCTAGAAGTAAAACTTTCCTCATATTTGGTTTGATTATGGTTTAAATTAGGATCAATAATATCTCTAAAAATGGAATAACACAATACCTCGAGATATCAGAATCTGAAATTATTCACCCCTCCAGAAGTAGGAAAAATTGCAATAAACTAATAATCAAAATATTATTTGGAGTTATTCGGTTTTTTAAGATCAAAACCAATTTAAATGATGTAAATTAAATGTTAACAGAAGTTAATTTTGTTTAAATTATTTAAAATTTACGAATTATATTTTTAAAAGTCTCAAACGATTCTTTGTTTCTTTAAATAACACAATCTAAAAATAAAACACACCCCAATAGAACAAAAAAGGCATAATCCTGATGAAAATCATTTATTTGGAAGAATAAAAAACTGAAATTTTTCCTAGATGCGATTCCTAAAAAAGGATTTTATTTAAAATCAACATAATTTTTAACGTATTATTAAGTAGATTAATTTCTTAATATTAAAAAGTTTTATAAATCACCTACAAGATTTTACGCTATCCTAATAGCAAGATTTGATCGAATACATCAGAGTTAATTAGCTTGCCTTTTCACTAAGTGAATGACAAGCTAAGCTATAATACCCTAATCGTAATTCTTCTATTGCGAGCTTGATTGTCAGGCGAAGTGTTAGGAACCATAGGTTCCAAATCTCCTCTGCCACCTACCATCAATCGTGCGGGATGAAGGCCTTGGGTTACCAGATAAGTTTTTACGCTTTGGGCTCGCTGCATGCTCAACTGCATGTTGTAGGTCCGACTTCCTATGTTGTCAGTATGGCCTTCAATCAGAATATTGACATTTGGATTTTCTGCGAGAAACTTATATAATCTTTTGAGAGAGGAGATTGATTCGCTTTTCAACTCATATTTATCAAATTCGAAGAATACATTTTCAAAGACAAACACCTCCCCAGTTGCCAAAGGAACCAGTTCGATTTTGAGATCTTTCACATTTTGCAACTTATCCCGCTCCACGTTGAAGATTTTTGGGATAAATCCCTTTTGCTCCACATAGAGTCCCGATATGGCCTTATCAGGATAAAGCATCATGAAATCTCCGGTCTTGCCATCGGATTTGAATTCATAAAGTGTGCTATCGTTGGTGAGAGAAACCAACGATAGGGTCGCCTCGATCGGCTCACCGGTTTTCGAATTGAAGACCTTTCCCTCGGTCACTGTTAAATTTTCACCCAAATAAATGTCCCTCGGGAATTTGAATCGGTAAAGCAAGGATCGATCGTTTTCATTATCTCCCTTAGTCAATTCAGTGAAATAAGCATAATCTTTCTGAGCAGTAATGAAAAGTGCCACCTGATCCAAATGATCATTGATTGGCAAACCAAGATTTTCTGGCTTGGTAAATTCACCCTCAACTACTCGGGAGAGCTGGATATCCATCCCACCAAACCCATCGTGCCCATTGGAAGAAAAAAACAGGATTTCATTATTGAAAAACATAAATGGACTAATCTCATCCTTTGAAGTATTGACCACGTCGCCGAGATTCTTAGCCTCAGCCCATGCCCCATCGTTCTGTAAAACACTAAACCAAATGTCATTTCCACCAAATCCCCCTTTACGATTTGACGAGAAAAATAAAATTCGGCCGTCGGCAGAAAGTGAGGGCTGGGAATCCCAAGATCGGGAATTGACTTTTTTGCCCATATTTTTGGGACTTTGCCACATGCCATTTTTCTTGTATGCAATGTAAAGGTCACAGCTTCCTTCTGTGTCGGGTGAGTCACAAGAAGTATATATTAACACATTCCCATCCGCTGTGATGGAGCAAGTGCCCTCATTATAGATAGAGTTGATGGTTTGAGATATACTGGATGGCTTGGTCCAGCCTCCGTCCGGCAACATATATGCCATGAAAATATCTTCCTTGTCTGTATTGCGAGTACCATCTCTTTTGGTAAAGAGAATTTGTTCTCCATCGGCTGTCAAAACAGGAAAGTATTGGAGTTTAAAGTCATTCAGTGGATTTAGAAGAATTTCTTTCTCAATGATCTTAATACTTCCCATCTGAGTTTGAAGAAAGGCCATCTTCGCTTTCATCTCCACATAGTAAATAGAGGTCTTAAAGTCTGATTCCAAAATTGGATCCACTTTTAGAAAAGCTTGGGAAGCCTCTATAAATTTGCCTTGAGTGAGGTAAATATTAGTAAATAACCAACCCAAATCCGCCGCATGCTTTTGTGTTGCGTTTTTACCGCTCAATCTATTCTTCCCAGACTGAGCGATATTCTCTGCCTCTTCCAGACGGCCAGACGTAAGTAGTAACTGAGATTTTTTAATGTACGCTTCTAAGAATGATCCCTCCCGATCGATTGCATCCTGATACTTCACAATAGCATCGTCATACCTTCTGGACAGGGTGAGCTCCTCTGCTTCGGTATAGAGTTTTATGGCCTTCGAATCAATGATCGAAAAGGTCTGCGCTTCAGCAAGGCAAAGTGTCGCAACGAACAGAATTCCAAAGAAAAGCAGGCGCATTTGTTTATGGTATATCCATAAATTTATGAGTTTGCAGCGATATTTTCCAAAAAGGTCGATTTTTCACGTATTCAATGATTTCTGGGATATATTTTTCTGCTTTGCTCCACTCCGGCTGAAGGCGAAGTTCACAATCACTTTTTACCAGCAGGGCATGTTGCTCTGCAAATTCAAAATCACTCTTGTGGAAAACCACGACTTTTAATTCGTCTGCTACCGGATAGATTGAAGAGTGTGGCTTTTTAAATTTCTTTGGAGAAAAGCAAACCCAATCAAAATCTCCAGAATAGGGATGAGCTCCGGAAGTCTCAATATTAGTGGTGAATCCCTTTTCTTTCAAAAGCTGAGTTAAAGGCCCCAAATCGTACATCAGAGGCTCTCCACCAGTAACCACTACTAATCTGCCTGGATAAACACAAGCTTCTTCAACAATATTCTCGATGGGCAATACAGGCCACTTTCCAGCCTCCCAACTCTCTTTCACATCACACCAAACACAACCCACATCGCAGCCACCTAGCCGGATGAAGTATGCCGGATGGCCAGTGAATTTACCTTCACCTTGTATGGTATAAAAAGCCTCCATTAACGGCAAAGATTTGCCGGAAGCCACTTGTTCTTGAATTGTCATTTGAATTTTTGGTGAAGCGGGTTATCCTACCGCTGGGTTTAGAAAGAGGCAAAGGTAGTTTTTTGATTGGACTATTGGAAAATTTTAAGATTTTTCAATCAATTCAAACACAGATCACTCCTTCAGATCTCGTGATCCAAATCGTTCATGAAAACCCCAGATTGCATTTGGGGCTGATACAATACGCGCCTTCAGCGCTTTTCCAGAAGATGAAAAAATCACAAATTAATACAATACAATTAGAGATCTAGCCAACCAAAATTGCTGTAGGCAATTCCTGTAATAGCCTAGAATGAAATTCTGGGACTACATACGATTTCATAACTTTCAGAGTACTGAAGGCACGATCTATAATTTATATCAAAAAATAATCCGCTCCGAAAGATCTTTTATTTTAGAATTTATTCCCTTTTGTATCAATTAAACTCGGGTTATTTTCATAAAACAAAAGTGATCGGAGCGGACTCAATGCATAATTTTTCAATCCTTTTTCAACATAGGATAAGCCACACCCAATTGCTCTAAATAGGTATCATACTTCGTTTCATCGTAATAGAACTTCTCCAAAAGCGGACGATATTGATTCATGATATTCGTATTTAAGTAGATCGGAGGCACGTCACCTGCTGTAATCATCGGCTTATAGGTTTCTTCTTTGGTCTGAACATTTTTGAAATAGTCCCAAGCCTGATCTACCAATTCCGGCTGAAGTAAGAAATCCAAAATCGTCATCGCCTCAGCTTTGGCACCAGCCGTAACACCTTTATGGGCAATCGGAGTGGCCATTGCTATCGCATTACTCCAATGATGCCCCTGAAGTCCGGGAATATTGGAAGGAAAACGCAAAGTCACCGTCGGTACTACCCAAGAAACATCTCCGATGTCATCTGATCCACCTGAAATAGGCTCCTTCACCGGAAGACCAAGCGTATCCAATTTCATCGCTAAGCCTTCAATCTTCTTCGCTCCTACTTCGGTCTGCACCGCTTTTGCCAGGATTTGATCGTCTTCCGACCACGTTGGTAAACCCACTTTTAGAATATTCGCATACATCTTTTCAGCGATCACTTTATTAAAATGTCTCGGCCACGCTGTTCCCAAGATTTTTGAGGTGACCTCAGTATCCGTCATCAAGGCTGCACCCTCTGCCATTTTATTGGCGATATCATACATTTCCATGATGCCATCATAATTCACATCCCGGAAATAATACCAGATCGAAGCTTTCGAAGGAACCACATTGGGCTGATCACCTGCATCTGTAAAAATTGAATGGGAACGCTTCAAAGGATCCAAATGCTCTCGCTTGTAATTCCAACCCACATTCATGAGTTCCGCAGCATCCAGCGCACTTCTTCCTCGCCAAGGTGAACCAGCAGAGTGCGCTGCTTCTCCCGAGAACGTATATTCCACAGAAATCAGACCCGTCCCTGAAGCTTGCCCGTAGCTCACAGCTAGATTATTAGCAACGTGCGTGAAAATGCAAATGTCCACATCATCAAACAAGCCATCTCTGGTGTACCAAGCTTTGGCAGCAACCAACTCTTCCGCAATTCCAGGCCAAAGAATCAAAGTACCTCCGATATTTTCACGCTCCATGATTTTCTTCACAGCCAAAGCCGCGGTGATATTCAAAGGAATACCAGCATTGTGACCTTCACCATGACCGGGAGCTCCGTCCACGATCGGCTTATGATAGGCTACTCCGGGATATTGTGAAGCTTTTGGAATATTATCTACATCCGAACCCAATGCAATCACTGGACCTTCCCCATTTTTCCAAGTGGCAAACCAAGCAGTGGGAATTCCAGAGACACCCGTCTCAATTTCAAATCCATTTTCCTCCAAAATTCCAGTGAGGTATTTCGAAGATTCTATTTCCTGGAAGCCCAACTCCGCAAAGCTGAAAATCTTATCTACCATCACCTGGCTCATTTTGGCATCCTGCTCGACCAACGTTGCAACTTCTTGCTTTAAGGCCTCAATTTGCCTGACAGACATTTTCTTCTGAGCATACGCCTCTGGCGAAAGCCCAAGTACAGCTATGGAAGCAGCTATCAATCCTATTTTAAATGTTTTATTCATCTGATTGGTGGTTTGATTTAATATGGAAAGTAAGAAAAAGCGACCTTCTACTGGAATATAAATGATCAATGGAGAGAATCGAACGGTAAGAGGAATTAGAAATTTGATTCCCAAACCCGCTTGAATTTTCTATTTTTGCAGTCATTTAGCATGAAAATAATCAATAATTCAATTATGGCGGAGTATAATTTCAGGGAAATCGAACAAAAATGGCAGGCCTACTGGGAAAAGAATCAAACTTACCTCGCTGAGCCAAACCCTGACAAACCTAAATTCTATACGCTCGACATGTTCCCCTACCCTTCTGGTGCAGGGTTACACGTCGGCCATCCACTAGGATATATTGCTTCAGATATCACTGCAAGATTTAAGCGGCTGAAAGGATTCAATGTCCTTCACCCAATGGGTTACGATAGCTTTGGTCTTCCAGCTGAGCAATACGCCATTCAAACTGGACAGCATCCGGCAATCACTACAGAACAAAATATTGCCCGCTACACCGAGCAATTGAAAAATATTGGTTTTGCCTTTGACTGGAGCAAAGAGCTACGGACTTCTGATCCGAGCTATTACAAATGGACGCAATGGATCTTTATGCAGCTGTTTAATAGCTACTATGATCAGGATGCTGATAAAGCACTTTCTATTGATTCATTGATTCCCAGATTTGAAAAAGAAGGGAATAAAAATGTCAAAGCAGTAAGCGATGACGAAACACCTATTTTTTCACATTTGGACTGGAAGACTTTTACCGAAAAAGAAAAGCAGGAAATACTTCTAAAGTACCGCCTGACTTTCTTGGCAGAGACTACCGTAAACTGGTGTGCTGCTTTGGGTACCGTACTTTCCAATGACGAAGTAAAAGATGGATTCTCAGAGCGAGGAGGGCATCCAGTTGAGCGAAAGAAAATGATGCAATGGTCTATGCGGATCACAGCTTATGCTGATCGCTTGCTTCAGGGTCTTGAAAAAGTCGAATGGTCTGAGCCCATCAAAGAAATGCAACGCAACTGGATTGGCAAATCAATTGGAGCGGATGTAGTTTTCCAGGTAAAAGATTCAAACCAAACTATCAAGGTATTCACCACTCGAGTGGATACTATATATGGTGTCACCTATTTGGCTTTGGCACCAGAAAGTGAATTGGCAGCCACATTGATCACAGAAGATGAGCGCAGTACCGCAGAAGCCTATATCGTAGTAGCTAAAAACCGCTCTGAACGCGAGCGCATGAGTGATGTCAAAACCATTTCTGGTGCATTCACTGGCTCTTATGCAATCAACCCCTTCAATGGCGAAGAAGTCCAAATCTGGGTAGCCGACTATGTGCTTGCTGGGTACGGGACTGGGGCAGTAATGGCCGTACCTGCTCATGATGAGCGGGATTACAACTTTGCAATGCATTTTGGTTTAGAGATTCGTCAAGTAGTCGATGGCTCTATGGAGAAAGGTTCTTTCCCGGGAAAAGGAGGTTTGATCATCAATTCGGGCTTTATCTCCAATCTTTATATGAAAGATGCGATTCTAAAGGCCATTGAATTTTTGGAGGAAAAAGGCATCGGGAAGGGCAAAATCCAATATCGTATGCGTGATGCAATCTTTACACGTCAGCGCTATTGGGGCGAGCCGCTTCCGGTTTATTTCAAAGACGGCTTGCCTTATCTGATTGATGAAAAAGACTTGCCATTGGTTTTGCCTGAGGTTGATAAATATTTGCCAACCGAAGACGGGGCGCCTCCGCTGGGCCGGGCAAGAGACTGGAATTATAAAACTTCAGCTGGAGAATTCCCATTGGAAATGAGTACAATGCCGGGGTGGGCCGGATCGAGCTGGTATTTCTTCCGCTACATGGATCCAAAAAATGATTCAGTGTTTGTAGATAAGGCGAAAGCAGATTATTGGGGAGCTGTGGATTTGTATATCGGAGGATCAGAACATGCAACAGGGCACTTATTGTATTCCCGATTTTGGACCAAATTCCTTTTCGATCTTGGAGTAGTTAGTATTGATGAACCTTTCCAAAAGATGATCAACCAAGGGATGATTCAGGGTAGATCCAACTTCGTCTATCGAATCAAAGGCGAAAACAAATTCGTTAGCCTAGGGCTAAAAGATCAATACGAGACTTCTGATATCCATGTGGACGTCAACATCGTCCACAATGACCATCTCAATTTGGACAAATTCAAGGCTTGGAGACCGGATTTGGCGGATGCCGAATTTGTGTTGGAAGACGGAAAATACCTCTGTGGAACCGAGGTCGAGAAGATGTCCAAGTCAAAATACAATGTGGTTAATCCTGATGATATCATTGAGCGCTATGGGGCAGATACACTTCGCTCTTATGAGATGTTCCTTGGGCCTTTGGAGCAATTCAAACCTTGGAACACAAATGGAATAGATGGAGTATATAAGTTTTTGAGAAAGCTTTGGAATCTCTACCATACGCAAGCTGGGGAATTCCAAGTATCTGATGCCACTCCAAGCAAAGAAGAATACAAAGCACTTCACAAAGCCATCAAAAAGATGGAGGACGACATGAGCAATCATTCCTTCAACACATCGGTATCGAGCTTTATGATTTGCGTGAATGAACTGACTGCTTTGAAAGCGAATAAAAGAGGGGTTTTGGAACCTTTGGCAATTTTGGTTTCACCTTATGCTCCGCATATTGCTGAGGAACTTTGGAGTTTGTTGGGTCATACTAGTTCAATCACCGGAGCTACTTTCCCGGAGTTCAGGGAGGAACACCTCATCGAAAGCAATTTTGAATACCCAGTCATGATCAATGGCAAGCTGCGTGCAAAGTTGAATCTACCGCTTTCCCTTACAAAGGAAGAAATCGAAAAAGAAGCGATGGCCGACGAAACTGTCCAGAAATGGCTGGAAGGTAACACGCTGAAAAAAGTGATTATCGTACCTGGAAAGATTGTGAATCTAGTGATTTAATAGTCACTTATACTCGTAGAAAGGCTCATTTTAGGGCCTGTTGAGACTATTTTGAATTAGAAAATAATTAGAAGTATTTTAGTCAGCAAATCGCCTATTTTAATAATGTCTGAAAAAATAGAAAACATTCAACGGATAATCGACTATTGGGTGGATTCTTCTGATCAAAACTATCAGACTATGAATAATTTATATAAATCTAAAGATTATGACTGGTGTCTCTTTATTGGACATTTGGTTCTTGAAAAATTAATTAAGGCGCATTATGTGAAGTCAAATGAAAAACACCCAATATTCATTCACGACTTGCTTAGACTGGCCTCCAAAACGAAACTTAGGCCTTCTGAAGAGCAAATAAATTGGCTTGATGAAATCACTACCTTTAACCTAAATGTTCGTTACAATAATTATAAACAGGATTTTCACCAACTTTGCACTAGAGATTTTTCAAAAATTTGGATTTCACGAATAGAAAAACTTAGAGAATGGCTGATCAAAGAATTATAAATATCCTTAAGAAATATATAGAAAGCATCCCAGCAACATTTGGGCTCAGAAGTGCATTTTTATTTGGTTCTTATGCAAAAGGATCAGAAAAAGAAGACAGCGATTTAGATATTGCTCTTGTGCTAGATCATATGGATGATTATTTTTTTACTCAAAACGAGTTAAGAAAGCTTAGGCGACCAATAGACTTAAGGATTGAGCCTCATCCTATTAGAACTGAGGATTTCAATTCAAAAAACCCTTTTGCTTTGGAAATAAAAAGCACTGGAATTAATTTGGTTTAGACTTTTTTGAAGTTGTCTCATTTCAGTGATTTTTAATCAATGATTATCTACACCTTTCCCATCCGCACAGCATTCATTGATCGAGATCTGGAAATGATCTCGCCGGAGATGGAAATCAAGGCATTGGAATTCACTCAGAGTCCAATAAGACTTCCCTTTTACTTTCTTCTCCAGTTTTTTCAATTGCTCTGGTACTTCCCAAGAACGACCCAATACCTCTGTTTCTTTGGTGGGTATCATTCCGTTTTGCCGGTATGGTTTGGAAAGACTCTCGGGAAAAAAGTACTTATCCAAGCAGGGGGCACAGATTGCATGAATATGCCGGAGATCAATTATGGGAATTTCAGAAAGAAATGGCTCCGGAAAGCCACCATTTATTCCTTTAAAAATTGCAGTCTGATCCTTCCGGTGGCTGAATCTTTAGTCAAACAGGATTACCGTTACGACTCGACAATTTCCCCAAAGCAAGGACTGCTTAATTTGATCCCTAATCTCAATACTCCGATTCAAGTCATTCCGAACGGATTTGATACTGATTATTGGAAAGATTTAGGAGAAAAAAGAACTCCATTCAGCTTTATTTCAGTAGCTACCGGCACTTCTCACCAGGCTCGCGCCCAAGTCAAGGGCTATGATCTCATTGAACAATTGGCAGCAAACCATCCAGATTGGACTTTTACGTTGACAGGAGATTCGAATTATATTTCTTTAAACCCAAATGTTACGGTTCTTGGGAAGCGGGGAATCAATGAACTTCGAGCTCTTTATAATTCATATCAATTTTACCTTCAGCTATCTACCTCAGAGGGTTTTCCAAATGCATTAGGTGAAGCTATGGCTTGTGGTTGTGTTCCCATCGGTTCGGCAGTTGGAGCGATTCCAGAGATCATTGGAGATAAATCATTGATTCTACAGCAAAAAAACAGCTCAGAATTAGAAAACCTTCTGTCAAATCTAGAACAGACCCAGCTCGAGAGCTACTCAGCAAGTGCTGTTAGCAGAATTCAGACACACTTTAGCTACTCCTTCCGCCAAAAGCTTCTACTTAAATTTCTTGCAGCATAATCCAACAAAGTACGATTTACTCAAAATCCTGCTGTTTGTCCTAAACTTTTCGATTGAATAACTAAAGTTAATCTTCCATAAATTTTTCCGAGTTTCAGATTGGAGGATTAGTTAAGTCATTTCTGTGCGTAAAGTCACAGAAATTGGTGTAGAAATTATGGAACCTTATTACGAATTAAAATCGTCTACGGACCTACGGATATGACTATCGTTTCACCTTTGATTTTCCTTTTATTTCAGCTCACAGCGGAAAACCCTTTGCCTACCAAAGAGAAGAACCAAATCAACCCCATTTCCCAAACAGGTCAAGTTGAGAATGGTCTGACTCTCCTGCAAAAGCATTGCTATACCTGCCATAATCCCAACAGCAATTCGCATGATGATATCCTCGCGCCTCCACTGGCAGGCGTAAAAAAACATTACGCAAAGGCTTATCCAGAGAAAGAGCAGTTTTCGAAGGCCATGATCGAATTCGTAAAAAACCCTACAGTCGAAAAATCACTGATGAAAGGGCCTGTGAAAAGATTTGGACTGATGCCAAAACCTACAGCCACGGATCAGGAAATCCAACAAATAGTGAGGTACACACGAGATGTTGAAATCGCAAAACCAAGGTGGTTTGATGAGCACGGAAAGGGGCATGGGAAATAGTCGAAATTTTCTAATTGTACTTTTAAACGTGACCTTTATCACTGTTCTTCATTCGTATTTCGTCTAGTTTTGGATATCAAATTATTACTGATTTAATCATGGAAATACAACAAACAATAATGCCTAGAATCGGAGATCAAGCTCCCGATTTTGAGTCAATGACCACTACTGGAAAGATTAAGTTCTCCGAATACATCAAAGGAAGTTGGACGATTTTATTTTCGCACCCAGCGGATTTTACACCAGTCCCTACCACCTAAATGAGTGATTGCTATGGAGAAAGAGCTCTCGGCTGACCACGAGACCAAATTGACAGGCTTTATATTGATTCCATTCATTAACATATAACATGAGTAAACAATGTCAAAAAGAATACAAGGGTTCTATTTGAATTCCCGATCATAGCAGACATTGATATAAGTGTCACCAAGCTATATGGAATGCTCCAACCTAGCGAGAGCGAAACAACCGCTGTTCAAGCTGTGCTCTCCCCACCCTCAATATCAGATTGGTGATGTATTATCCATTTAATGATAGATGGAATATGGAAGAAATCAAACGAGTGATGATTGCATTGTAGACCGATGATGAATATTAAGTAGTGATGCCACTCAACTGGAAACCGGGAAAAATAGTAATCGTACCGCCACCAAAAACGGTGGGAGAAATACTAAAGCGAGAGTCAAGTGGCTACGAGATGTTTTATTTATGCCTCGCAAAAAAGGATCTTGTGTAGATAAAAATGGGTTACAGGGTCAATAACTCAGAAAGCTTTCACCAAATATTTGGAAAGATTTTCTATTTATTTAGCCCCCAAACCAAATATAATTTATTTTCCAGAATAGATAATTGAAAACCATTTTTATAGAAACAAACAGAATATATAATATATATGATTCTTTTTTAAACCTGTATTAAGATAATAAGCAAAACATATTTATAAAGTCGCACAAAAAAAAGGAGCCTTTCCAAAAAAGGCTCCTGAGTTGGGTTTATCGTAAATTTCCTAAAACCAAATAATCTATGGCACTAGAGCCTAATAATCTGTTTTTATGACATTTATTCTTATCTAAACATAATAAAAAAGAATCAAACCACACAAAAACAAGCAAAAATTCTATCTGATAGCCCTTATCGGGATCATCAAGACCGAGTCTGAAAAACCTTTGGTGTCAGTCCGAACTCCTGCTTGAAGGCCCGAATGAAATAAGTAATATTTCTAAAACCTGACAAATAGCAGACTTCTTGAACTTGAAATTGACCTAGCTGAAGATAATTCTTTGCCAATTTTAGCCGCTCATGAAGCACATATTCCATCGGAGTAAGCCCTAAATCTTGTTTAAAAGTCCTCAAAAAATGAGCTTTACTCATACAGGCCTCATTCGCCAACTTATCAAGTGAAATAATTTCTCTGACATTCTTTTTTATATATTCAATCACATGAGCCATTCTATTTCCAGCCGCCAATTTTTTATACGTTTTCTCCATCATTTCCCGAGCCTGAGTCTGAGTTAGACGGATAAGCAATTCTTTAAGTGCAAGAGTAGCAATTAGATCTTTCTCTTTGGAACCATCTTTCACTCCAAGCCGAACGAAACGGCTTATAATTTCAGACAGATCTTGAGTATTAATCAAATGGAAATAACTCAAATCGAGGCTCCATTCGTTTGAAATCATTTTGTCTGGAAATTTTTCATTTAGAAGATTAAAGGTTGACTCAATCATCTCTTTTGAAATTGATAGCGCAATACACTGAGTAGGATTATCTAATTGAGCCTCCGGGAAATCAATTTTCATCACTTCATATGGAGGGACAATCACAGATTCACCTGGCAAATAATCAAAACCAGGCTTACCAAAGAGATGCATTACTTTCTTGCCTCTCAGCATCGAAGTCAGAACTAGGTCTCCAAAAACCAAATTCACATCGGCAGCTTGCTGATGCGTTTCAAAAATATTCAGCTCACAATTTTCGAGCGTGTAGGTCGTCCTGTTTTCAATCAGTGTTTTTAGATCCCGGTTATTTCTCCAAGGCACACCAGCAATAAAATCATTTTGGGTCATGGGGTTAAAATAATAAAAATTCATCGCATTTAATACAGTAAAGCTTGCATGTCGATATTAATTGGTACAAGAACAGGCGCAAAATATCAATGCAGGTGGATGAGATGATGACTCAGTGTGATTTTCCAAGACAGTTAATTACTAAGTTTATTTTTAACCAAAATAGCCGTCTAATATGACAACATTAACATTATCACAATCAAAGCCTGTGGATCGTCCATCGGTGAAGGAAAAATATGATCATTTTATCGGGGGAAAATGGGTAGCACCATCGTCAGGAGAATATTTTGATAATATCTCTCCCATTGATGGCAAAGTTTTCACAAAAGCTGCCAGAGGGAATAAGGAGGATGTAGAAAAGGCAATTGATGCAGCGCATGAAGCATTCAAGACATGGTCTAAAACTTCACCCGCAGAGAGAAGTAGAGTTCTAAACAAGATTGCTGATATCATGGAAGAAAACCTTGAAATGTTAGCGAGACTTGAAACTATCGATAACGGGAAAGCACTTCGTGAATGCAGAGCTGCTGACCTACCACTTTGTATAGATCACTTCAGATATTTTGCGGGAGTAATTCGAGCTGACGAAAGTACTATTTCTGAGCATGATGAGCATACTGTAAGTATTGCCTTACATGAGCCGTTGGGAGTAGTTGCTCAAATCATCCCTTGGAATTTCCCTCTTTTGATGGCAACCTGGAAAATGGCTCCAGCACTTGCGGCAGGTTGTTGTACTGTGGTAAAGCCAGCAGAACAAACACCAACGAGTATCATGGTATTGATGGAGCTTATAGCTCATGTAGTGCCACCGGGAGTAATCAATGTGGTTACAGGATTTGGCGTCGAAGCAGGTAAACCCCTTGCCTCTTCAAACAGAATAGCAAAAGTTTCTTTTACAGGCGAGACTACCACCGGAAGATTGATCATGCAATATGCTTCCGAAAATCTAATTCCTGTCACTATGGAATTGGGTGGAAAATCTCCTAATATCTTTATGAAATCAGTAGCAGATGCAGATGATGACTTCTTCGACAAAGCAATCGAAGGAGCGGTAATGTTTGCCTTGAATCAGGGAGAAGTTTGTACCTGCCCTTCAAGAATTCTTATACATGAGGACATTTATGACCAATTCATGGAACGAGTAATTGAGCGAACCAAAGCTATTAAAATGGGTCACCCACTTGCAGAAGATACCATGATGGGAGCTCAGGCATCCAATGATCAATACGAGAAAATCTTATCTTATTTTGATATCGGAAAACAAGAAGGTGCAATAGTGCTTTGTGGTGGGGAAAATGCCTCATTAAACTCTGGCCTGGAAACAGGTTATTATATTAAACCGACTATTTTCAAAGGAAACAATAAAATGCGTGTTTTCCAGGAAGAAATTTTTGGACCTGTCGCTTGTGTCACTACTTTCAAAACAACCGAAGAAGCTATCGCTATTGCTAATGACACCATGTATGGGTTAGGAGCAGGTCTATGGTCAAGAGATGCTCACGAATTGTATCAAGTACCTAGAGCAATTCAAGCAGGCCGGGTTTGGGTCAATTGCTATCACGCTTACCCTGCTCATGCACCTTTTGGAGGATATAAGAAGTCTGGATTTGGTAGAGAGAATCACTTGATGATGCTAGACCATTACAGACAAACCAAAAATATGCTAATCTCCTACAGCAAGCAGAAGCTAGGATTCTTCTAGCTATCAATCAATACAAACAATAAAAGGCAGGGGAATTTTCCTCTGCCTTTCTTTAATACACACAAAACCCAAAATAAAATGGAAACGATCAAGAGAGTCATGATCACTGATTCTGCCAAAGAAGTAATCGATACTTTGAGAAAACGCTTTGGTTCGGAACTGATGTTTCATCAAAGCGGTGGATGCTGTGATGGATCCTCTCCAATGTGCTTTGAAAAAGGTGATTTCAAAGTAGGTGCTCGGGATATTTGGCTGGGCGAAGTATATGGATGTGATTTTTTTATGAGTGCTGATCAATTCGAATATTGGAAACACACCCAACTTAAATTAGATGTCACTCCTGGAAGAGGGAGCAGCTTTTCAATCGAAATACCAATGGGCATCAGATTTATGATTCGGTCAACATTATTTACAACTGAAGAACTAGAAAATCTCATTCCTACGAAAACGGGTGAAGAACTATTAGAGGAAAACTAAACTCCTTTTACCTTTCGGTATATTTTTCCCTATCTTCAAGAGCGTAACTAATATCAATAAAGAAAATATTATTTGCCTTGGGAGTTTTTGCGCTTCTTTATTTTTTCTCCACTTGGTTGATTCCTTCCTACATAGAAGAGCAAAGAAATCCTGTAAAGTCCCCTGCACCCTATGCTGTTTCTGCTGAAGCTCAAGAAATATATGACGACTTGGATTTTATTGCCGATCTCCATTGCGATGCCTTACTCTGGGGGAGAGATTTGACTGAGAGAGGTGAAATTGGTCACGTGGATTTCCCACGAATGCGAGAAGCAAATGTTGGTTTGGAGATATTCACAATCGTCTCTAAATCTCCCGCGGGACAAAATATGAAAAGCAATAGTTCTGATGCTTTTGATAATATTACGCCACTGACAATCGCAAAAGACGAAAGTCCTTCTAATTGGTTCAGCCTCATTAATAGAACACTATCTCAATCTGAAGACTTGGCTGATTTTGTTGGAAAGGAGAATGGAAAAGCAATTTTCATCAAATCAAGATCGGACTTAGAAAAACTCATCATAGCCAGAAAATCTGATAAAAGTGTTATTGGTGCTATGCTGGGAATCGAGGGAGCTCATGCCTTGAAAGGTGATATTGAGAATCTTGATCTAGTCTATGCCGCTGGCGTTCGGATGAATGGATCTACTCATTTTTTTGATAATGAACTTGGCGGATCCGCTCACGGAGAAAATCTCATAGGATTGACTGATTTTGGAAAAGATGTAATTCGAAAAATGAATGAACTTGGAATCTTTATCGATTTAGCCCCCTGTTCACCAGCAATAGTAGAAGATGTCCTAAATATATCTACAGTACCAGTAATGGTCTCTCATACTGGAGTCCAAGCGGTCTTAGATTCTCAGCGGAACATAAACGATGATCAGATTAAAAAAATTGCTGCAAATGAAGGAATCATTGGTATTGCTTTTTTTGCTATGGCAGTTGGTGAACCAGCATTGCCAAATATCATTGCCTCCATTCGTCATGTCAGAGATTTAGTCGGAATCAAATATGTTGCACTAGATTCGGATTATGATGGCTCAGTTGTGATTCCTTTCGATATTACAGGATTACCACTAATCGTAGAAGGCTTGATTCAAGATGGCTTTACCGAACAAGAAATGCGTGATGTAATAGGCAAAATGTAAAGCAGTTTTTGCTAAAAAATCTTAGATAAATGAAAGAATCACATATTCATCAGGAAAATAGCTATTTCGGGAAGCTACAAGACTATCTCGGAGAGTTTGTATACGGTGGAATTGATGGTGCTGTCACCACTTTTGCAGTAGTAGCAGGAGGTTTTGGGGCTAATTTAGATTCTGGAATAATCTTAATTTTGGGATTTGCCAATCTCTTTGCAGATGGATTTTCTATGTCTGTAGGTGCATACCTCGCTGCGAAAAGTGAAAAGGATAATTATAAAAAGCACCAGGATCTCGAATATTGGGAAGTCGAGAATCTGCCTGATGTCGAGCGGCACGAAATAAAAGAAATCTATGAAGCAAAAGGATTTAAAGGAGAGTTACTTGAAAAAATCGTAGATCAAATTTGCTCAGATAAAGATCTTTGGGTAGCTGAAATGATGAAAGATGAACTCAATATGATGAAGGATACAAAGAGTCCATTTCGCATCGGATTGGCGACTTTAGTTTCCTTTATTTTAGTTGGGTTTATTCCCTTAACAGTTTATCTCTGGGATTTTTTCAGTGAGGTTCAGCTTAATATATTCCTTTCGACCAGCATTTTGACTGGTATAGCATTCATGTTGGTTGGCTGGATGAAAAGCCTCGTCAATCAAACTCCGCCTTTTAAAAGTATAGCCGAAACGCTATTATTAGGGCTACTGGCGGCTTTAGTAGCCTATTATGTAGGTGATTTATTGGAGCAATTCTTTATTAGCAAATAATGAAATCAATTGCTGAGGTTTTAATTCGAATGAATGAAATTGTATCAGAATGTAAATCAAAGGAATCCCGTGTTGGATACTTTGCAGTGCTTTACAGGCAAGTGACTCGAAGAATCCAACAGGGTATTTTGAATATGGAGTTTGAGGATAATCCTCGAATGGAAACACTGGACTTGATTTTCGCTAAGCGATTTATTGATGCTTACGAACTTTGGAGCCATGGACAGCAACCCACTAAGAGTTGGAAAATTGCATTTAATGCAAGTAAATTCAGCAACTATCTAGCGCTTCAACATTTATTTCTTGGAATCAATGCACACATCAATCTTGATTTGGGAATAGCCACATCCGAGACCATGGAAGGTGATGATCTAATGGGAATCCAAAATGATTTCAATCAAATCAATTCAATATTGAGTGAATTAGTATATGGAGTGAAATCAAATATCAGCACGATCTCACCTATTTTCGGTTGGCTAGTCCCTTTGACAAAAGGCAAAGACGAAAAGCTCCTCAATTTCTCCATCCAATTGGCAAGGGATGGCGCTTGGAAATTTGCCGGTGAATATCATCTTGCTCCAAATAAAGAATTTCAGATAGAAAGCAGGGATCAAAATATTTCAAACCTAGCTCAGCAACTTATCAACCCTGGGAAATTCCTTTCCTTTTTGATAAAAATTGTAGGTTTTACTGAATGGAAATCAGTCTCTAAAACAATGGATCAATTAGATATGGTCATGAAAAAATTTTGATACTTTTCAAATCTTAATAAAAGCATTTACCCTCTTTCAGTACTATCAAAAAATATACTCTTTCAGAAAATCTTCGCAGCCCAGAACCGGGATTTTAGAATAATAAAAACCATTAATATCTTCAGTTACAATCACCTCACAACTGCTTTCCAATGCAGAATAATACTCCAACCCGTCTTCAAAATCCTGAACCTGACGATTGGCAAAGGTTTGATTTACCACTTCCTGATTCACCGATGACATTAGAATCTTTTTCGAAAGCATTTCGATTTTTAACTTTGCCATATCGGCCCCGCTTTTCTTTTCTGAGAAATAAAATGCGATGGCAAGACAAATTGGTGATGTGTAAAGAGCTATCCCATCGCGATCTGCCAAACTAAGTACTCGCGAAGAAATAGGAAATAAAGGAAACTCTCTGTTCAGAACAGAGATTAGGACATTTGCATCCAGAAAAATCTTCATTTCTTTGAAGAGAAGAACTCATCTTTTAAGTCTTTTCTGCTGGCTGACTTCCGATATTCCATGCGACCCTCTGCCACAAATTCAACCCAATCTGATACCGGAAGATCTTCAAGAGATTTGTAGTTTTTAGAGGTAATTTGAGTATAAAGATATTCGGTCAGCCTAGAAAGACTGATGTTGTGTTCTTCTGCAAAAGTCTTTGCTCGATCAATCACGTCCTTATCAAAGGACAGTGTTACTTTAGTGTCCATAACTCATGTCTTTTTAAAACCCCGTAAAAATAAAAAAATCTATACGTAAAAAATAGAATTTGAAAATTTATTTAATTCATGTCTAATTCCGCAATTGCTCCAGTAGCGTTTTTTTCATTGCTTATTGGGACAGAAGACCGAAGACGTCTGCCTGTATTCTAAGGTTAAAACAAGAAGAATCTAAGATATTTTATGCAGCATATTTTAAGGTATCGACATAATTAGAATTACGGTTGACAACTGCAAAAGCCCTAGATAGAAGCTTATTTCTGATTATGTTAAGTGTGCCCATTTTGCTTTTCCCTTCACCGA
>Ga0209491_10001862_pt1 | contig 39493 bp, 35 predicted proteins | sample BON02_FD_187213 | JGI IMG/M metagenome (GOLD analysis project Ga0209491, IMG submission 187213) | Freshwater microbial communities from Lake Bonney liftoff mats and glacier meltwater in Antarctica - BON-02 (SPAdes) (version 2) | ecosystem: Environmental > Aquatic > Freshwater > Ice > Glacier... | reverse complement strand
ACCAAGTTCGCGCCCTTGAGTTACCAGGTCGTTGCCTCTGGGCATTTCCTTTGGGATCAAATCTTTGGTCAAAATCTTCATGAATCACCCCTTACGGCAAGTATGTATTATCAGCCGCCAAAGTGTGCATTGCTTTAGAAATAGTTTTAATCTTTTCAGCCATAGTTGTTAAGCCCAGCTCAAAAGTAACTGCAGTAGTTTCAGGAAACGTGCTGTTGACCCAGATAGTAAAAGTGCCGGTGTAAGAATTTGTTGGCGAACCAGATTTTTCACCTGGTATGCATTTCGAAACATAACCTGTAAGCCCAGACAAACGATCGCTAATCGTAGTTGGTCGCTCTGGCGGGCAATCGATTTGGGCATAAGGCTGATGGAAGACAACTATGCGTGAAGGTCTAATTTTTTGTACGGCATTCATTAAGGCAACAGTTTCAGGTTCACTGACAGGACTCGGTCCACTGTAAGTGTGAGAAGTTGGATCAGAAGCGATCCACTTAATTGGGAAATTACGATTTATGTCTACTTTGTTTGCATTACGCCTAGTTGCAAGTTGCGTGCCGTCGGGATTACCATCGCGAATCACCCAAATTTCAGTACCTTTTGGTACTGCAGCTAACAGGAGCTGATCAACTACCCGTTTACCATCAGGCTCATTGCCATGAATTGATCCAATGACCAGCAAGGAATTGCCCGAATCGCTGGTAGATCCCAATAACTTGCAGGCTTGAATATTTATTCCATTAACGGACTGTCCTACAACAATTATTTGCTGACAGCCACCTTGTGCACCCATCTTTGGCTCTTGCCAAATTTGAAAAGCCCAAATTCCAGCTGCAATCGCAACTAGCAAGATCAGCCCCTCAATCAGGACTAGCCAAAATTTCATGCGCATAACATCCATACACCTTTACTGTGTGGGTATTTGAGCTCAAGATGCGAGGAGCTACTACCAGCCTGCAAAATCAGCGATCATTGCATCGGAAATTAGACCGGCTTTTGCATCTGATATTGCTTGTGCAATAATGCGCATACCTTGATCTATTTCATGATCTTGAATTGTTAATGGTGGCGTTACTTCAAGGACATTGGTGCCAACGTAGTAAACAACAACTCCTAATTCCCAAGCACGGTAAACCGTTTTTCGGGCCAAGTCGGCATTTCTGTTACGGGTCTGCAAGTCAGTGACTAAGTCAATCCCTAGGGAAAGACCGTGTCCTCTAACTTCACCTACAACATCTTGAATTCCAAACTCTGCCACGTAAATTGCAAATTTTTCTCGAATTCGCTGCCCTGCTCGATCTGCTTGACTAGCTAGGTCATCGGAGAGAATTACTTCCAGCGCTGCCCTACCCGCAGCTACACAAATTGGATTTCCAGCAGCCGTCATAAGGGCTGATCCAGTCGGCCCATCAAGAATCCTTGCCGGTCCAATAGCTGCTGATAGCGGTAAGCCACCACCCAGCATTTTGCCGAAAGTAACAATGTCAGGAATCACTTCATCGCGTTGGAATGCGTGCAATATTCCAGTTCTACCAAGACCCACTTTAACTTCATCGCAAATAAAAAGAGTTTCATATTTTTGACACAGGCTCGCCACGGACTTCAAGAAACCAAGCGGTGGAACAATTAACCCCCCATCAGATTGAATTGGTTCCATAATCAAGCAAGCGACACCACCTTTTTGCAATTCCCGCTCTATAGTTGCCAAAATATCTGCAACAGAAGTGTCGATGTCGCCTAAGTGTGGTCTAAATGGATCGGGGTATGGAACAAATGTGGCTCCAGTTGCTGCGGCGGCATTTGTTCCAACATGTACACCGGAGACCCCCATGGCCAACCCAATTCCACCGTGGTAACTATTTTCAAAAGTAATTACTCGAGGTTTACCAGTATTTATAATGCAAGCTCTAAGTACTACATCATTTGCATCTGATCCTGTATTGCCAATGTAAACACGCCTATCATCCGCACCTGGAACAATGGAAATTAATAGTTCGGCAAACTTGACTAGGTCAGGGTGAATTGCGGAGATGCCACCAAAGCCCGGAGGATTTGTCGCAGCATCAATTATTGCTTTGGTAACTATTGGATGCCCGTAACCTAGGCCCCCTGCGGTCCAGCTGCTAGAAAAATCCAAAAGTTCGCGGCCACCAGGCTCAACTAGCACCGTACCTTTACCTGACTCAGCAACCAGTGGGAAGAATCTGAGCTTCTCTATGCCAGCAACACTTGCTGCATCCCGCAAAAGCAAATCTTGGACAGCAGGGTGAATTTTATGATTCATAACTAAATTCACTAGAACTTATAAGCTACGGCAGCATTCATGTGACCAATACTGTCTGCCACATGTTTAGCATCGGATATGCTCCATAATCCTTGATCAACCCATTCCGTGAGAATCCGACCGAATCCGTATCTAAACATCGCCGCACCCATGTAGGTGAGTTCCGCGAGTCCCCAGGCATCCGAACTAAAAAGAATTTTATGGAACGGTGCGAGTTCTAAAGACTCCGCAATGACCGCTTCACTTCTAGCGCCTGTGTAATTAATGGCCAAACCAACATCCATATAAACATTGCTAAACATTTGCGCAAGATAACCAGCATTGCGATGGAATGGGTAGGTATGGAGCAACATAATATTTATTTTGCGCGCTTCTGCATACTTTATAAAATTAGTCATTAATAATGGGTCGCACAAATGTAACAATAGATCTGGATCACCAAATCCAATGTGGAACTGCATCGGAAGTTCCAAGTCAAGTCCAGCAAAAATTAAATGCCTGAGTAGTACCGGGTCAGTTATTCGGGCAGGTTCACCCGATGCCACTTGCTGAAGTACTGGTGCGATGGCTTTTTCTACTTCTAGCCTGGTGGGCGCCGTTGGCTCGAAGTGCAATCCGTATCGATAAGCAATAATGCTCTTGAGTCCGACCGCACCCTGGCAAGCAATTTGCAGCTCCTTAGCAAAATCCGCAATGAAGGATTTAGCAGTAACTGCGCCGGTATCCAGAAGTTTCTCAGCAGTAGTTTCAAGTCGAATCACTTTGTCTACTCGATGTTGAGCTAATTCAGCCATAGCTTCTGGGCCATGAATTTGATCACCTCGAAAGCCAGTTTCGATCAGGGAATGTGTTATCCCACTGGCTTTGAGCAATCTGCGATTCACTTCAGTGGCGCCTAGTTCCAGGCGCCGGTCAAAGTAGGTCTGCGGCGGGCAGTGAGCTGGAAGATCGATAATTGGCGCGCACCAGTTTCGCGTTGCGAAGCCAATTTGGCTATTCATAGCTACTTCCAGTGAAACTGGTTGCCTATCTGATTCAGTGATCATGCTGGAAAACTCATCCACTGTTGGATTTTTTTCATACACACCGTGCACGTGGTGATCCACTAAAGCGAGTTGAGCTACGTGATCTTGAATTTCAGAATTCATAATTCATCTCCTTTACCTAATACACTTCGGCGTATCGTGCACATTTCGCTGGATTATCCAAGCCTGCTAAAGTTTTTTCTTCGCTGTCACGAATACTCAGATGGGTGTCAATCAAATCTTTCGCAAACCAAGAATTCATAACAGCATCTGATTTAAATGCTGCGATTGCTTCTTTCAGTGTTGCTGGTAACGGAGGAACCTGAGCATTATCAATATGGTCATCGACAATGTTTTCTATTTGCAAACCACGATCAAGCCCATCGCACATGGCGTTAACTAGGCAAGACATTACAAGGTGAGGATTAGCTGTGGCATCTGCAGCCCTAAATTCGATATTAAATATCTTGTTCGGATCCGAACCGCTTGGAATCGGGCAAATTCGAAGTAGTGCCTCACGATTTTGGCGCCCAATACAAATACCTCCTGCGCTCCATCGGTGTGGAGTTAGGCGCAATGCAGATACCTGACTTGGCGCAGTCCATGCCAAAATTCCAGCCGCATGATCTAAGACTCCTGCGAATGCTGTCTCTGCTACTTTCGATAGTCCTGCTTTGCCATTTGGATCGTAAGTTACCGGCTTACCGTTTCGAGTCAAAGAAAGATGAACATGCACGCCATTGCCTACTGAATCAGGGTGTGGCAACGGAACAAAACTTGCCCGAAGTTGATTTTCACCCGCAACATGGCGGACTATTTCCTTGAGGATCACAGCATGGTCGCTCGCTTTTAGGGCATCTTGCGGAGTCATCGTAATTTCAAATTGGCCTGATCCGTACTCTGGTAACCAATTTTCCAGCTCAATGCCTGCAGCAATACAGGCATCCCATACTTCACTTCCAAATGGTTCAGCGGCCAACATTGCATCGAGGCCAAAAGCAGATCCTGGTAATGCTGATCCGTCGCAACGCTTGACAACAAACTCGTGTTCAAATGAGGCCACCACTTCAAGTCCGTGATCATTTTTTAGGCGAGAAATTGCATGCTTCAAAGAAGTTCTTGGACAGCACTCCCATGGCTCACCATTCATTGTGTGTTGATCTGCCAAATAGACTTCAACATCGCGGCCGAAGTCTTTTCCGCTAAAAACAGCTTTAGTGGACATGTCAGGGATTAGCCTTAAGTCGCCAAGTGCACCAAATGGATTTGGATCTGCCAGTGCCCCAAAGGCATTAAGTGCCAAGTCCGCAGGCACCCAACCAACGCCTGACTTGGGATTCAGCTCCGATTTTGGAAGCGACCTGCCTCGAGTAATTGCCACCAAATCATTTACCGCAATAAATGCAAAAGGCTGTACGTTATCCAATTTCATGTGTGGCTACTTCTCCCGTAACTGAATCAATATGTAGCAAAGTACCGTTTGCAAGTTCGTTAAAATTCTTAACATTAGGTCGCACGCCAGAAGACCAAGCAGATGTCATGCCAGCAATTGATTGCCAAGACAAGTCATAGTAATCAGCCTCAAGTCCTGGTGATCGATTCTCGGGTTTGTGCTGGCAAACTACAACTACTTCATTAGGCGTTAAAATTAAGGCATTCACTGATGTGTAACGAATAGGTGCTAGGTCCTTGACCAAATTCTGGTACGCAGCAACTATGTCGCCATTACATCTACGTAGCGCAGTAATGAATGCAGCAAAATATTGTTCACTATCAGTGTCTCCTTCAAGTTCCGCAAGCAAATCTTCATCAATCAGGGCAGTGAGTTCATCACCTCTAGCCACTCCGCCATTGTGGCAAAATGCGATTGGCCCGCTTGGTCCCTGCTTTATGAAGGGGTGAGTATTTGGAATGCAAACCGATAGTTCTTCGGTCGCCCATCGCAAGTGCGTGATCGCATCAGTTGTTTGCACATCTTGCGCTGTTCGCAAGTAGAGATCTGAGTCAATTGCCGCACTAACATCTCGAACTAACTCAATTACGTCAACTTTCTTATACGCCATTCCCCAACCATCACGATGAATTGAACTTAGTTCAGTAAAAGTGTCAAAGTCTGATGAAAGTGCCGAAGTGACACTGACTGGATTCGTACTATGCCAAGCGAATAACCGACACAAAATTACACCTTTTCCTGATCGCGCTTGCCAAAGATGCCGTTTGGAAAAATTGACAAAATGATAACAACAATTGTGTAGGTAATGGCATCACGATATGGCATAACACTTGCTGGCAACCAAGTCTGCAATGCAATTTCAATTGCGCTTAAAATAAAGCCGCCTACGACTGCTCCGGTAAGACTACCTAGGCCACCGATTACTGCCACAATAAAAGCTGCCAAGACAGGCTTGAATCCCATAAGTGGATCCACCGAACCGCGCTGGATAACCCAAAGAACACCAGCAACTCCAGCTAACAGACCTGAAAGCAGGAATGCGAAAGAAATTAGTCTTGACGCCTTTACTCCCATTAAGCCAACGATTTCGAAATCATCAGCTGCGGCTCGAATTGCCCAGCCCCAATAACTTCGATCAAAGAAAAATTTAAGCGCAACTAATGCCAACAAGCCAACTACGATTGACATAATTTGCACTTTTGAAATTTGCGAGTTACCAATTGACAGTGAGGTAGTTAGCCATGGTGGAACTGGAACTGCTTGCCCTCTAGGGGAAATCCCGTTTTGAAACAAAACTTGCAGCAACATCGAAACCGCAAAACTGGTCATCAGAAGAGTCGCGCCACTTGCGTTGCGAACTGGTCTAAATGCCGCAAATTCCATTAATACTGCTGATATGCCACCAGCGATTATTGCTACCAGAACCGCCAGCCAGAATGGTTGTCCAGTTAAAATTCCAGCCAGCAACACATAACCAGTGAGTGTCATCAACTCACCGTGAGCAAAGTTAATAAGTCCAAGAACGCTAAAGATAACTGCCAGACCAAGGGCAAGTAGTGCGTAGGTGCCACCTAGCGAGATGAGATTAACTACGTATGAAATCAATGAATCCATATACTAGGCACCCCCCAAATACACTTTCTTAATTTCATCAGAAACTAGAAGATCGGCAGCACGGCCTTCCAGCGCGATCTCGCCGGCTGACATCGCATAAGCTCGATCCGCAAACTTCAAAACACGCATAACTTCTTGTTCCACAATGATCATGGCAAGACCAGTTTTTCGAAGGTCTGCCAGTAATTGGTAAACGGCATCAACAAGAGTTGGCGCCAAACCTAGAGATGGTTCATCAATTAGCAGAAGTTTTGGACGCGACATCAGTGCTCTGGCAATTGCAACTTGTTGCTGTTCACCACCTGATAGCGTTCCGGAGACTTGATTTAAGCGTTCTCGTAATATTGGGAGCCGTTGTAATAAATCATCAAATAAGTCATCGGTTTTAGCTTTCCGCGGGGCGCCCAAGAGCAGGTTTTCGCGAACCGTTAGATTTGGGAAAAGTCGGCGACCTTCCGGAACTAGTGACAATCCCATTGAAACAATGTGTTCAGTTGGCGCACCAGTTATGTCTTCGCCAGCAAAATTTACCGAGCCTCGTGACTTAATTAAGCCAACGATTGCTCGCAGAGTTGATGATTTTCCAGCCCCATTGGGGCCAAGGAGGGCGACGACTTCGCCCTCCTTGACCTTGAGGTTGCTACCGTGCACAGCCTTAACCGCTCCATATGAAATGGATAAGTCTGTGGTTGTTAGCAAGGAATCACTCATTACTACAACTTAGCCTTCGGCACGGTTGCTGGATCTGGTGAGAACATACCAATTAGGGATCGCTCACTGTTCTTGATTTCAACAAGTGCGACGCCACGAATAGCCATGCGATCGCCACCCTTGTAACTGATTTTACCTGTGATACCTTGCGCGCCCTCAAGATTTGACCAAGCTTGCCAAATTGCAGCTGCATCACAACTTTGTGCCTGTTTAACTACTGCATCCAAAGTTAGGCCCATTTCGTAGCCGGTAACAGCATAGATAGTTTCTGGATCCTTGCCGTACTTTGCATTGTAATCAGTAAAGAAAGTGCCCATTTCACCTTCGTTTTTTAGTACACCAGCAGTTGTGTAGGTAACACCCTCAGCAATGTCTGCTAGCGCTAGGGTAGTTGGTGAATCAATTCCGTCAGTGCCAAGAACTGGAATAGTGATACCAGCTCCTCGAAGCGCCTTGATGAAGGTTGGAAAATCTGGCTCGTAGGCAGGCGTCATGATGACATCTGGTGCCGGGCTAAGTCCCTTAATTTCGTCAACGATAACGCTGAAGCTAGCTTGTCCCATTGAGAAGGTGCCTTCTCCTATGACTTTGCCGCCATTAGCTTCAAATGCTTCCTTGAAAAAACCCGGAAGCAAGTTTGTGTACGCACTATCAGGTGAACCTAATGTGTACGCACTCTTGTAACCTTTTTCGGTTGCATGGTCTGCGAGTACCTTAGCTTGAGTGTTGTCACCAAAGGCATTTGAGAACATATGATCACCAACAGCAAGTGGCAGGATTGGCGAGGAGCCAAACCAGGAAACTGCTGTGACGCCTGCGTCCTGCGCTAACTGGCCAGCTGCGATAGATGGGTCTGCATCGCCAGGAGTGATCAGAATGCTAATTTGCTGGGCAACTAATTCAGCCGCAACCGTTGCTGATTGTGCTGCATCTGAACGCGTATCCTTCACGATAGTTTCTATGGTGAACTTTCCAGCAATGCCGCCTTTTGCATTAACTTGTTCTGCCCAAAGTTCAAATCCTTCAAGGCTTGGTACGTCGATATACGCAAGACCACCAGTCTGGCTACCTGCAACACCAACTTTTACGGTGCATGCTCCACCAGTAGCAGGCGCAGCTGCTTCGCCACTCGCCGTGGCATCGCTGCCACCACTTGAGCAAGCAGCCAAAAGCATGATTGCGCTCAGGCCAGCAATTGTTTTAGAGACCTTTGACAGTCCAGATTTTCGTTGCATTTGTTCACTACCTTTCATTAATTGTTGATTAGTCATCATTTGTTCACTACCTTTCATTAATTGTTGATTAGTCATCATCTGATGACTCTTCGCCCCAACCTAAATATGCTGTGTGCACTTCAGATAGAGACAAGACTTGTTCTGGATCGCCTTGAGCAATCACTTTTCCATGGTCAAGAACGGTCAAGGAATCGCATGCCGACCGAATCAATGTCACATCATGATCAATCAATAGCATTCCCGCATTGGCCTGTTTCATAATTTCCCGGAACTGGGCTAGTAGCTCTGCGGATTCAGTCGGGTTCATTCCCGCAGCTGGTTCATCCAATAACAGCACTGACGGTCGAAGTGCAAGAGCTCGAGCAATCTCAACTCGCCGTTGATCACCAAAAGATAGTTCACCTGCAAAGCGGTAGGCATGACGACTAACCCCAACTTGATCCAAAAGTGCCAAAGCTGATTGATCAGCAGACTTTACCGACTCACCAGCTGAAATGCAGGCAACCACAACATTGTCAATAACCGTTAGTTCTTTGAACAATCTGATGTTCTGAAACGTCCTACCTAGGCCAGCTCTAGCTCGTTGCCAGGTCTGTTCTTTTTCAATATTTAAATTACCCAATGTAATTGAGGCGGCGTCAGCTTTGGTAACTCCAGTTATGCAGTTGACCATAGTTGATTTACCCGAACCATTTGGACCTATTAGGCCCGAAATCTTTCCCCGTTCAACAAATATGGCTGCACCATCAAGGGCAACTAAGCCAGAGAATTTTTTTGTCAAACTAGTTACAGTCAGAACTTGTTGGCCAGATGAAACCGAGTTTTGTTGAGTGACTTGAGTGCCAAGTCTGGGTGCTTCGCCACGATAGGCAGCGTTTTCCTCCGGCTCATGAAAGCCCATGATGCCTTTAGGACGTAAGTACAGAGTTAATAAAATAATTACAGCTAAGCCAGCATTGGTTAACCCAAATAATCCAATGCTGTCTCCAATTTTTCTTAAGTTCTCGATAACGGCCATTACCAAAACGACACCCACAACAGCGCCAGCCACTGAGCCTGAGCCGCCAACAATTAGCATTGTTAGCATTGTCAAAGTCAAAGTGAAGTAAAAATCTTTAGGCGAGAAAGCACCTAGCAATCCTGCGTAACAAGCACCCATTCCACCAGCAACTGCGGCTGAGAGAACCCAAGCTTTGAACTGACTTTGCTGGATCCGAACTCCAGCGCTGGATGCTGCGATTACATCGTCGCGCGATGCTCGGACATGAATTCCTACTCTTGAATCTCTAAACCAGCGCGCTACGACTAGGGCAACAATGGCAACTACTGCGGCCACTGGAACACTTGTAAATCGTTTAACTCCATAAAACGTTTGACTGCCACGAGTGAAGTCTTCGGCGCCAATTAAAGTGCTGTGAATAATGATCAGAATTCCAACGCTTGCAATTGTTGCTGAATCCCTAAGTCGGGCAATCACTAATCCGGAGAGCACGCCAACTAAAGTTGCGGCGACAATGCCACACAGCATGGCAATTGGAAATGGAAATGATGTTTGTTGTAAGAAAACTGGAAGTGAAGAAAGTGAGGTCTGTTTAACAATTGGAGTCATTGACATAATTCCAGTGGTGTAAGCGGATACGCCAACAAAGCCCACATGTCCAAAGCTCAAAATTCCGCTGTTGCCGCTGAAAATCTGAAGGGCCAAAACTCCAATGAGTAAAGTTAGTGAGTTTGCGAGTAATAATTGTGGCGCTTGGGACATGCCATTTCCAAGTAAGCCAACAAGCGCGATACAAATTGCCCAAAAAGCAGTTGAGGTTAGTCGCCGAGAATTTCTAGTCTTTACAAGGGATAGTGGAATCAAATTCACTACTTCCACGCATCTCCTTAGCTAACCAACTGCTGCTACTGCAGAAGCATAGTCTTAATTTCAGCAAGTCAAGAGGGGAAGTAGTAAAAAGTTATCTACCAGAAATGTATTTACTTGGCAGGGGCAGGCATGAACGGTGTTCCGTTATCCCACAATTCGCAGGACAGTTGAAGTTTCGCGGCTAGGTTTCGAATGATGCTTTCGTTGGCTGGGCTAATTACAATAAATACTCCTCCGGAAAACTCACTATCATCTCTTCGCAGTGAAGCCGCGATTCTATCCAAAGGTTGCACATGAACACCTTGCCAGCCAATGCTCCGATAGGTATCAGCACATATGGCAAGTTTACGCTTACTGCCTTCTATCCAACCCAAAATTCCAATGTAGTGTCCAACATTCCAGTCAGCTTCAGGTCCAACTTCAGTAGCACCTGAAAGATAGTTGAAAACGTTTATTGGTTCAGACTTACCGCCCCATAGAAATCTCGTAGCACTATTTGCTATTAGTAATGCTGGTTGATTTAGGTCCATCAGTGCTTCCAAAATTTTTTCTACAATTTCAGCAGTCCACGCACCATTGAGTGGGATAGCTACCAATTTGCCTTCGGCAAGTTCATTAGTTGCATTTACTAGACCTTGGGGGGCAGTCCCGGTGACGTTACTGTCATCGATCCGAGGTAATTCAAGAATGTAATCATTTCTACCTGGATCCCCCGGTGGCAATGACTCACTGGTCTGTACCGTACTCAGTATGGAACTTGCAGCCAGGCCCACGTGATCCTGCTCAACTTTTACAGTAGCCAGAGAACGTAGCGCAAGAGTTATCCAAAATGCACCGCACAGTTCATTTTTCTGTGGCATTTCTCGGGCGTGCTCTACGAGCAAGAGTTCGGATCCAGGCAGCATTTTGATTTGTAATTCGCTCATGTTGCCAGAGCCTAACAGGATATAGTAAATCATTATCAGGATTTCCCGTGGGGGGAAGCCTAGCCTTAGCTACTCTTAAATCAACAGTTTTTATTTATGTTAGCTAAACCTTCGGTTTAATCAACAGTAACTATCAATATTGATTAGTCCTGCGGACTAATCAATATTGTCCATGCTGTCCGAGCCCATTCCGCCTGGAGCTTCAGGTGTAGTCTTTTGAACCTGCATCAAGAAATCAAGATTGCTCTTAGTCTCACGAAGCTTGGTTAATAACAGTTCAAGTGATTGCTGGGAATCAAGTGCGTGAAGCACGCGGCGTAGCTTCCAAATGACCTTAAGTTCATCGGCAGCCAACAGAATTTCTTCCCGGCGAGTACCTGATGCTTCAATGTCAACAGCTGGGAATATCCGACGATCTGCCAGGCGACGATCAAGCTTAAGTTCCATGTTGCCAGTGCCTTTGAACTCTTCGAAGATAACTTCGTCCATTCGAGAACCGGTATCAACAAGTGCGGTTGCCAAGATTGTTAGCGAGCCACCCTCTTCGATATTTCGCGCGGCACCGAAGAACTTCTTAGGTGGGTAAAGCGCTGCGGAATCAACACCACCGGAAAGAATACGACCCGAGGCTGGAGCGGAAAGGTTGTATGCGCGACCTAAACGTGTCATTGAGTCAAGCAACACAACTACGTCATGTCCCATTTCAACTAGACGCTTGGCGCGTTCAATTGCAAGTTCTGCAATTGTGGTGTGGTCTTCAGCTGGACGATCGAAAGTTGAGGCAATAACTTCACCCTTAACCGAGCGCTGCATGTCAGTAACTTCTTCCGGGCGTTCATCAACTAGCACAACCATCAAGTGAACTTCTGGATTATTTTCTGCAATTGCGTTTGCGATGTTCTGCAGAATCATGGTCTTACCGGCCTTAGGCGGGGAAACAATGAGACCGCGCTGACCTTTACCAATTGGCGCAACAAGATCAATAACGCGAGTTACTAAGTTGTTTGGAACAGTTTCAAGGCGCAAACGATCTTGTGGGTAAAGCGGAGTTAACTTGCCAAAATCAACACGTTTAATTGATTCATCAGGTTCTTGGCCATTGATCGATTCAATTCGAACAAGTGGATTGAACTTCTGTGGGCGATCGCCTTCGCGTGGTTGCTTAACCTGACCAGTTACAGCGTCACCCTTGCGAAGTGAGAAGCGCTTAACTAGACCCATAGAAACGTAAACATCGCTTGGCCCTGGCAGGTAGCCGGAGGTACGAACGAATGCGTAGTTATCAAGAATGTCAACGATTCCAGCTACCGGAAGTAACACGTCATCTTCAGAAACTTCTAGATCGTAATCCCGATCACCACCGCGCGCGGTACGAGTATTACGGCTATTGCGGTCATTGCGGTCGCGGCCACGGCGATTGCGATTGTTGCGGTCGTTTCGGTCCCCACGGTCATTGCGGTCATTGCGGTCGCCACGATCGCCAGAATCATTGCTGTCGTTTTCGCTGTCGTTATTGCGAGGTGCACGGTCTTCGCGAGGTGCACGGTCTTCCCGAGGTGCTGAATTCTTTGCCGCGCCGGCAGGTCGGGAAGCAGAACGAGTGCCGCTACCGCCACCTTGGTTGGCACCAATTGCCGTGACAAGTTCAGCTTTACGCATTCCCGATGCGCCATCAATTCCTAGCCCGGCAGCCATGGCCTTTAGTTCAGGAAGAAGTTTGGTAGTTAACCCTTTGTCTTTAGTACTTGTCTCGGTCACTTATGTGTCCCTTTGTTTTAAGTAGTTGATTTTACGTAGTTTTCTATCCAGCAGTAATGCACGGAAATTTCGCGAGAATTTTGCGGGATGTTCGGCGAAAGAGATTCAACCGACGCCTAAACACTAGCAGGTGGAGTCCACAACTGCGAAATTGTCGGGCTTTAAACCCTAGTTTTCGTTGGTTTCACCCGCAGTTGGAGCTTCGCCCGAATCCAGAACTTCGCTACTGGCACCTTGGTCCGCCACAGCCACTGGAGCACTGGTGAATCCTGAGTTAGCAATGATTTCGCAAGCCTGGGAGACTTGATCGGATCTCGACAGGGCAATTATTGTCGGGCCAGCGCCACTGATGCAAGCAGCAATTCCCGCTTCGCGAAGCTGGCCGATTAGCTCCATTGACTCGGGATATGCAACTGCCCGAAATGGTTGATGCAATTTATCTTCGGTTGCTTCCAGTAAAAAGTCGGGATCGCCAATCATGGCGGCAACTAATAGCGCTGAGCGTCCTGCGTTAAATGCCGCGTCTACATGAGGAATAGTTTCCGGAATCAAACCACGTGCTTTATGGGTGTCAAGCTCAGTTTGTGGAATTCCCAGAACTGGGGAAATGTCCTCATGAACATTCATCGAAACTGAATTTGCTTTGCCATCTGATTCCAACCAAGCAATTGTCATCGCGCCTAGTAGGCAAGCGGCAACATTATCGGGATGCCCTTCGATGGCGTTTGCCATCTGGAGTAATTCATCTTCGCTAGCGCGGGCATAAGTTAATTCGCTCGCAAGAACTAGGCCGGCGACTATTGCGGCCGCGCTTGATCCTAATCCCCTACCCTGTGGGATTGCGTTCTTGCATTCAATGTGTAACCCAGTTACTTCGGTGCCAAATGCTTTGCAGGCATCGATTATTGTTTTTGCAATCAAGTGTGTTTCGTCAGTTGGAAGTTTGCCGGCACCTTGACCAACGATTTCTACTGTCACCTTGTCATCGTCGGTAAAGGTTGCAGTTACGAAGTCGCGGATTTCTAGTGCTAAGCCAAGTGCGTCATATCCTGGTCCGAGATTTGCACTAGTTGCCGGCACGGATACCGAAATTTTGCGTGACATTAAGCAAGACCTAATACAGCTGCTGCTGCCTTTACATCAACTGGGACCACTACCGGATCTTTGGCATCTTCTAGCGCCCATTGCGTATCTTTTAATCCGTTGCCGGTAACAGTGCAAACAATTGTTGAGCCAGCATCTACTAACCCGCGCTGGGCTTGCTGCAAAAGTCCAGCAACTGATGCTGCGCTAGATGGTTCAACAAAGAAACCTTCCTGATCAGCCAGCATTCGGTAAGCCTGCAAAATCTGTTCATCAGTTACGGCGTCAATTAGGCCACCGGAATCATCACGCGCTGCGATTGCTAAATCCCATGAAGCTGGCTTGCCAATCCGAATCGCAGTTGCGATAGTCTCTGGTTTTGCAATCGGATGACCCACAACGAACGGAGCAGCCCCGGCTGCTTGGAAGCCCCACAGTTGTGGTCGCTTAGTAGAAATTTTGTCTTGGTAATACTCGGTAAAGCCCATCCAATAAGCCGAAATATTGCCCGCATTTCCAACTGGAAGGCAATGAATATCTGGTGCGTCGCCTAATGCGTCAACGATTTCAAAGGCTGCAGTTTTTTGACCCTGCAGTCGAGTTGGGTTAACTGAGTTCACTAATGAAATTGGGTAGTCCTGAGCAAGACCTCGGGCAATGTCCAAGCAATCATCAAAATTTCCAGCAACCTGCAGGATTGTGGCGCCATGTATTACCGCTTGCGCTAACTTGCCCATTGCAATCTTTCCCTGCGGAACTAGCACGGCACTTTTCATACCGGCTTTAGTCGCATACGCAGCAGCTGAGGCGCTGGTATTTCCAGTTGATGCACAGACCACAGCTTTCGCGCCGTTTCGGACAGCATCGGTAATTGCCATAGTCATACCGCGATCCTTAAAGGATCCAGTTGGGTTCATACCTTCCACTTTTAGGTAGACCTTGGCGCCAGTTGCCTCTGACAAAGTGCAGGCGTAAACAAGTGGTGTTCCACCTTCGCCCAAAGTGATCACGACATCATTGGGCGCAATTGGCAAGCGATCACGGTATTCCGCAATAACCCCGCGCCAGATGTGAGCCATAGTTAAGCGCCAGCACCTTCAACTCGCATTACGCCAAGTACTTCGCGCACAGCTTTCATGTTTTCCAAAGCTTCAACAGTTGCGCGCAATCGGCTCTCCGGGGCTTGGTGTGTGCGGATGATCAAACTCGCGGCGTCGCCCTCGCCATCTTGGCGAACTGCTTGAATCGATACGTCATGCTTTGCAAATTCATTAGCAATAGCAGCAAGTACGCCAGACTCATCAGCGACTTTTAAGTTTAAGTAATAAGAAGTCTTGGCCTCACCAATTGGCCGTAGCTCCAAGTCGGCATAAATACTTTGAGCCGGGCCTAACGAACCAGCCAGTCGATTGCGAGCGGCGGCAACAACATCGCCAACCACAGAACTTGCAGTAGGCGCGCCACCAGCGCCGCGACCGTAGAACATAACTTCTCCAGCGGAATGTGCTTCGACAAAAACGGCATTGAATGCATCTCGCACACTTGCCAGTGGGTGAGTAATTGGAAGCATCGCAGGGTGCACGCGTACGATAACGCCTTTGTCATCTTCAGTAAGTTCCGCGATTGCTAGCAACTTAATTACATAACCAAGGGACTTTGCGGCAGCAATGTCAGCAGCGGTAACTTTGGTCATACCTTCGCGGTAAACGTCTTCTGCTGTGACATTGGTGTGAAATGCAAGTCCTGCCAGAATTGCAGCTTTGGCGGCGCTATCAAATCCTTCAACGTCTGCTGTTGGATCAGATTCGGCGTAACCCAAGTCTTGAGCTTCCTTAAGCACGGTTGCATAGTCTGCACCGTCGTTGTACATCTTGCTTAAAATAAAGTTTGTAGTTCCGTTAACTATCCCAAGAATTTTTGTTACTTTATCGCCGGACAACGATTCACGTAATGGGCGCAGCAACGGGATTGCGCCAGCGACAGCGCCTTCATAATACAAATCAACGCCAGCTTCTTCGGCAAGTTTGTGCAAGCGTGCACCGTGAGCTGCAAGAAGTGCTTTGTTGGCAGTAACAATCGATGAACCATGAGCGATTGCAGATTCGATCAAGGTTTTTGCCGGCTCAATTCCGCCAATCACTTCAATCACAATGTCGGCGCCGGACGCAGCAAGCGCAGCAGTGTCCGTAGTTAACAAACTTGGGTCAACACCCAGTCGAGGCTTTGTGATATCTTGGACTGCCACTCCGATTAACTTTAGTTCACAGCCAATTCGTGCGGCTAAGTCATCAGCACTTTTAGAGAGTAAGTTCGCAACGCTAGCCCCCACGGTTCCGCCACCAAGTAGTGCAACAGTTAACGGGGAACTCATGTTTTCTCCTTATTTATACAGTGTCTAGTCGAGTGGGTTATTTTGGCTTAGCCTAAGCCATCTAAGTCTGGCAGAAAGCGCGGAATCTAGCCAAATAAGTGACTTTCCAGGAACTAGCCAATGCCTGGATCAAGTGCCAGAACCTCCGCAATAGTTTCGCGGCGAAGCAATACTTGCGCGATGCCGGCAACCACGCTAACTACTGCTGGACGTGGAATGTAGTTGTAGTTACTGGCCATGGATCTGCAATATGCTCCTGTTGCCGCAACAGCTAATAAGTCTCCCGGCTTGATGTCAGCTGGTAACTGGGTGTCTCGAACAACTATGTCCCCAGTTTCGCAATGTTTTCCAACTACTCGGGAAATTACTTCAGTATCTCCGGAAATTCGGTTAGCCACCGTAACGCAATATTGCGCGTCATATAAAGCGGTACGAATGTTATCGCTCATGCCACCATCGACAGAAATGTAGTGACGAACTATTCCACTATCAAGTTCAACTGGTTTGACGGTTCCAACTTCATAAACCGTGATTCCAGGATTGCCAATAATTGCTCGGCCTGGTTCAACGCTGATATGTGGAATTGGCAAATTAACTCGCGCACATTCAGTTCGAACTATATCCAAAATGGACTTAGCCATTGTGAATACGTCTAACGGATCATCACCATCCACATAAGCGATACCCATACCGCCACCAACGTCTATCTCACTGACTGCAATTCCGTGACGATCCCGAATCTGCGCCGCAAAATCAATAACTCTACGGGTGGCCAATTCAAAACCTGTGGCGTCAAAAATTTGTGAACCAATATGCGAGTGCAGGCCAGCAAGCGATAAGGCAGCACTGGCTAAAACATTTTCTACTGCAGCCATTGCCATACCCGAGGCAACTGACAGACCAAACTTTTGATCCTCGTGTGCAGTTGAAATTGCTTCATGAGTATGTGCTTCAACGCCCACTGTTAGCCGCAACAAAACCTGTTGGACTATGCCGGCGCGAGCTGCGATTGCATTGAGTCGTTCAATCTCAATCAAGCTGTCGATAACTACTCGCCCAACACCAACTTCAAGCGCGCGCTCAAGATCGCTGACACTTTTATTGTTACCGTGCATGATGATGTGAATTGGATCAATACCGGCGCGCAATGCAACTTCAAGTTCGCCAGCACTTGCCACATCAATTCCGAGACCTTCTTGATGAACCCATTGCGCAATTTTGGTAGTGATGAATGCTTTGGCGGCATAATGCACGCTCGTTTGTATGTCATCGACAGTGAAAGCCGCTACGTAATCTCTGGCGCGCTTTCGGACATCCGCTTCATCAAATACAAAAACTGGGGTGCCATATTCTTTGGCAATCTGTGTTACCGCTAAACCAGCAATTGTAATTTCGCCTGCTGCATTGCGCACTGCTGATGCTGGCCAGATTTCGGGATTAAGTGTGCCAGACATAATTACATTCTCTCGGGTGCGCTAACACCCAGCAATTCCAAGCCATTGAAAATAACTTGACGCGTCGCACCACATAGCCAAAGCCGTGCAATATTGCGTTGCGTTACTGGTTCATCGCCTTGGGGCAAAACCCGACAGGATGCATAAAACGAGTGGTAACTAGTGGCAACTTCTTCAATGTACCTGGCTATTCGATGCGGTTCGCGAAGTTCTGCGGCTGATGCAACTACGCGTGGATAGTCAGCTAGCAGCCCCAGTAGGGCGCCTTCGCGGTCATCCGTAAGCTGCGACGGATCGAAAGTTTGTGGATCCCAATCAGAGGTGTTTGCAGGTATCAAACCAAGTTCAGCAGCATTTCGAACTACCGATGTGATGCGCGCATGCGCATACTGCACGTAATAAACCGGATTATCATTCGTGCTAGAAACCAGCAGATCCAAATCCAAAACAAGTGGTGACTCCACTGGATAACGAATCAGTGAGTACCGCGCAGCATCCACACCAACTTCATCGACTAAATCTTCAAGTGTGATGATATTTCCGGCGCGCTTGGATAACCGAACTTCTTCACCATTCTTGAGCATCTTGACCATTTGGCCAATTAAGATTTGAATATTCTCATCTGGGTTATCACCAGCACATGCCGCGACTGCGCGCAATCGATTTACATAGCCATGGTGATCGGCGCCAAGTAAATAGATGCATAAGTCAAAGCCACGACTTCGTTTGTCTACATAATAAGCAGTGTCAGATGCAAAATAAGTTAATGCGCCATCTGCCTTAATAAGCACTCGATCTTTGTCATCATCGAAGTCGCTCGTCCGAAGCCAGGTTGCGCCACCTTCAATAAACATATGGCCTTGTGCCTTCAGTTTTTCAAACCCGCGATCAACGGCGCCAGAGGTGTGTAGTGACTTTTCGGAATACCAAACATCAAAGTGGGTGTTGAAATTGTCGAGAACGCGTTTTTGATCTGCTAGTTGCAACGCATAAGCCAAATCGCGGAATGCCTCGCTTCGCGCAGGTTCTGGTAAGTCAATAATCCCTGGATTTTCTCGGACTACTTGTTCAGCTAATTTTGGAATGTAAGCACCGTGATAACCATCTTCCGGAATAGTTTCACCTAACGCTGCCGCTTTAACTGATGCACCAAACTTATCCATTTGGACACCCAAATCATTGACATAAAACTCACGTGAGGATTGCGCGCCTTCGGCTTCTAAAATGCGAGCAATCGCATCGCCAACCGCAGCCCATCTAGTGTGACCCAAGTGCAACGGTCCAGTTGGATTGGCTGAAATAAATTCCACATTAATTTTTTTACCGGCCAGTTGATTGCCGCGGCCAAAAGCATTTCCCTTGGCAATGATGTCTAACGCCAGTTCACCTTGGCTTGCAGCAGATAGCCGGATGTTGATAAACCCTGGGCCAGCAATCTCGACTTCATCGACGCCAGGCAGTTGCGCTAGAAATGGCTGTAAAATTTCGGCAGCTGCGCGCGGATTAAGGCCTGCTTTTTTGCCAATTTGCATCGCAATGTTAGTTGCCCAGTCACCGTGAGCTAAATTTTTTGGACGCTCTACCACGATCTCAGCTGGAATGTCGGACTCCGAAAGAGTCAGTTGGCCAGTAGAAATTGCAGCCTTAACTGCAAATCTGATGTGATCGGCAAGCTCCTGCGGGGTCATACCAACCAAGAATAGCGAAACCCTTGCAAAATAAGGAAATCCCCCGCCACCGCGAACTTAAGATTTAGTTATTGCTTGACTTACAACGGTCACTGAGTTTTCCCGATGGGCGGCTTGTTGCGCAATGGATTTCTCAACATCCCGAGCCGCCAGCGCCGAAATCATTGTGCGATGTTCAGTATTCATGTGCGCCAAGTTTGCAGGTATAGCAAAATACACGCTTCGATAAGCATCGGTGGCATCCCATTGATTGCGAATCATGCGAACTAGTCGAGGCATATTGCTAGCCTCAAAAATTGCAAAGTGGAAGCGTCGGTTAGCTGCTGTCACAGCGGTGACGTTGCCCGTTTTGGCAGCCACTTCGACGTCGTTCAAGATATCTTCTAAATATTCGATGTCTTCCTCGGTAAGTAGCGGAACCCCAACTCGAAGCGCTTCGTCTTCCAGTATTGAGCGGATTCGATAAACCTCAACAAGGTCGGCCACGCTCAAATCAGCAATAAAGTATCCGCGATGCGGATGATAAGTAACTTGTCCTTCACCTTCAAGAACCTTGAGGGCCTCACGAAGTGGGACTCGGCTAACACCGAGACTGGTAGCAAGTGAATCTTGAATTACTTGCTGACCCGGACTGAGTTTGCCAGACGCAATTTGAAGGCGTAACTCCCGGAGTACACCTTCTTGCGCAGTTACTGATTCCCTCATGCTTCATCCAAATTTGGTGGCGCTACGTCATAGCGCACCGGTGTCTTGGAAAACGTAATTGGATTTGCAATTTGGCGGCGCAACTCGCCGTCTTGCTCGATCGTAATAATTGGATTTAGTTCCAGCGAGCTTGCTAATTCAAATGCCTCGTCAATACTGTTAATCGGTCCGCAAGGAACTCCGCCATCGGAAAGTACTTTCCACCAGTGGTCAGCGCCTTGTTTTGAAAATTGCGCAGTTAAAAATTCGTTCAATTCCACTCGGCGGGCCACCCGATCGGGATTTGTAATAAATCTTTCATCACTTGCTAACCCTGGGATTCCCAATTCATCACACAACTTTACAAACTGCCCATCATTTCCGACCGCAACTACTATCGGTCGATCCGAAGTTTGATAAACCTCGTAAGGACTAATGGATGGATGCGCATTACCTAGAATTCCTGGAACAACACCCCCGCTAATAAATGAGCTTGCTTGGTTGACCATCGCAGAAAGCAGTGACGAGAGCAGGTTGACTTCAATTTCCTGACCTTCGCCAGTTGAATTGCGATGATTGAGCGCGGCAAGAATTCCGATAGTTGCATGCATGCCCGTGATTACATCAACAAGTGCGACGCCAACTTTGGTTGGTTGGCCAGGCTCAGGTCCCGTGACACTCATTAATCCGCCCATGGCCTGAACCAATAAGTCATATCCAGGCATCGCCGCTCCAGCGCCCGATCCAAATCCAGTAATCGAACAGTAAATAGCGTCAGCCTTAAGTTTCTTTACCGAGGCGTAGTCAAGTCCAAACTTTTGACTATTGCTCGGCGGAAAGTTGTGAATCACAATGTCTGCTCGCTTGATCAGTTCTTGAGCTTCGGCTAAGCCTGCAGCATTTGACATATCTATTGCAACGGAAGTCTTATTTCGATTTACGGATTCAAAATATGTGGCCCGTCCCGCGTTGTCGAATGGCGGACCCCAATGGCGGGTATCGTCGCCAACTTCGGGGCGCTCGACCTTTATGACGGTTGCGCCCATATCGCCAAGCAACATAGTTGCGTAGGGCCCCGCCAAAACTCGCGTGAAATCTGCCACGACTAAACCGTCTAACGCACCCATACCTTGATTGTATCCAATCTACGGACTGGTAAAAGTGGTTGGACTAATGCGTTAAATGTTTTTTAACTCAACGATTCGCCCGCGTTGGCCAGGTTGTTCCGAAGTGGCTGGTCGGCCTTTAGTTCGAACCGTGATTCGGGTGCGATCGCCTCGGAATAAATCGTGAGAATACTCAATTTTTCTACCTTTGGTGTCCATCGTGGTTCGAGTTACTGAAAGCAATGGTGAGCCAATTGGCGCTTCAAGGATTCGCGCTTCATCAATGGTTGCATTAACCAAGTCGATGTGCTCAACCGCTTCATCTGGTGTGGTCTCGTAATGCTTACTTAACAATTCATACAAAGACTTCCCAAGCGGACGTTCTAGTAAACCTGGAAACATTTCCGCTGGAAACCTTGCGTGTTCCAGTGAAATTGGGATGCTATCGGCCAATCGGATTCGAACTATATCAAAAATGTGATCACCATCAGTCAAACCCAATGCCAGCTGAGTCTTTGCATCTGCTGGGATAACAGCTGCACTAATTAATCTTGTTCCTGCGGTGAATCCTTGACTCCGGAGCAATGACGGGACTCCCACAATTTGGGAAAGGTCGCGATCAATTTTTTCTGGAGACACAAAAGTTCCGCCACCTCGCCCAGGTAGTCTTCGAACCACTCCGGTTTCTTCGAGAACTGTCAGTGCTTGGCGCAGGGTTGATCGACTTACTTGCATCTCAATAGCCAAGTCACGTTCTGCGCCTAGTTTTTGCCCAGGACGCAACTGTCCGCTGGCGATTTGAGCCAGGATGCGCTTGCGTGCTTCCTGCGCTGCCCGACCTAAGTCGCCTTCATTTTCAGACACAAGTCAACAGTAACTGTGAACCAGCTACATCGCTTCAAGTGCGGCCAGTGACTCTGGCAAAATTTGTCCACCATCAATTACCAACGCTTGGCCCGTTATATATGCAGCTTCTTTAGTTGCAAAAAACAACGCAGCATTGCCAATGTCTTCAACTTCACCAAGGCGACCTTGCGGTACCGATGCTTCCATGGCTTTGCGGTACTCCGGCCCCATATCAGCTAAACCCTCAGTAGCGATGTTGCCGGGAAGTACCGCGTTAACCGTGATCTGTTTTGGAGCCAATTCAATTGCAGCCGTACGCATGAATCCCAATTGTGCTGCTTTACTTGCGCCATAGTGTGACCAGCCTGGAAATCCAGTGATTGGACCAGTTATTGAAGATGTCAAAACAATTCGGCCATGGCCAGATTTTTCAAGTGCTGGGAGGCAGGCCTGAACTGAAAGCATGGTTCCTTTTACATTGGTCCCGAAAACTAAGTCCATCTCAGACTCCGACATAGTTGCTAGTTTTGAATCTGGAAAAATTCCAGCGTTCGCGCAAAGCACATCTATTCCGCCATTACGTTCAATTGCAGTAGCAGCCATCCGGTCACAATCAGATTTACTGCTCACTTCGGCAATCAAATACGTCACCGTTCCGCCGCCAAGCGCGGTCAATTCTTTGCAAGCCGCTTGTGCGCTTGCTTCATCACGACCGGTGATCAAAACATTGGCACCTGCCTTGGCAAATACCCGCGCAATACCTTTACCAATTCCTTTTGTGCCACCTGTGACAACTACTGAATAACCTTTGATTGAGGTAAACATTTCTTCTCCCTTTGCTTTTTACTAAATCCCACTGAAGTTCAATTCGTGGTTACCGAAAGTATCCCCGATTAGGCGAATTCTGACAGGTAGTTTTCCGCTAATTCGCAACTAACTTTAGTGAAGTTGGCGCCCATTTCCTTGCCGGTATCAGTGTCTTGATGTGAACCAATCCATGCAACCAAAAGCAACCTGCGAAACATTATGAAAGTGCGAAGTTCTGCCTCTTCTTCTTTGGATAACGGCGCCACAGTTCGATACCCAGTTACCCAAGCAGCAGTCATGTCAGGAACAAGGGGATGATCTTCGATAAAAGAAACGGATGACCCTAGGTCATACATGTACCAACTAAACCCACAGTCATCAAAATCAATTACAGTCACATCATCACCTGCAACTAAAAGATTAGCTAAGCGCATGTCTGCATGCACCAAACCAAAACGATCTTCACTTTTTCCGAATCGATTTAAGCGCTGGCCAATAGTTTCGGAAAGTTTGCCCAATGTTTCAAGTTCAGCCTGGCCCATTGCCAGTCCATCTCGCCAGGATCCCCAATGTCCATTTGGACCTAATGCAGTTTCAAAATCCCAAGTGAAGCGAGTGAAGCCACTTGGACGCTTCCATTGCTTTGCTTGCTCATGTAATCGAGCTGTAATCGCACCTAAAGTTTCAAAGTCAGTAACCAACCGATCTTCAGTGGGCTCCACGCCTGGCATGAATTCGAACATTACTGCGTGACGCTGCTCGCCCGCGGAATCCTGCGCAAGGATTACTTGTTCGCCTGATCCGGAAGGCAATATCGCGGGAGTTCTAACAAGTTGAATTTCGCGCAACGATTGAACCCAATCGAGTTCACTCTGGATTGCCTGTTTGGTGTGATAAAACGGGCGATGGATTCGCAAAATTGTGTTGATTCCAGATTTTGGATCCGAAACTTTAAAAGTGCCATTTTCCGAAATATTTATCAGCAAAATTGTTGCATCTGAGGAATAGCCAAATTTAGCTAGAGCATCAACGGCGAACTCGTGCAACTTAGTTGGTTCATTTGAATATCCGCTCACACTTCATCCTTTCGACATTTCCATTTTGGCTCAGTTGCCAACATCATTTGTCACTTTTGGGGAAGTTTGTATCACTATTAACCTTGGTCGCGACCGACTACAGCCTCAAGTGCCTTAGTAATTGCATCGCGTGCTTTGGTTACACTCTCGGTCGTGCCACTCATGTAAACCCGACCTGCTGCGCCAATCATTTGCACGTCAACAAGAGTCACATCTGGCGCGACCTTCTCAGCTTCGTTTGCAGCTACCGTGGCGAACAATGCTGGTGTCATTTCGTAAACCAAGAGCGATTCACCTGGCATGACCATAGATGCTTGGCGGTTACGGTTCAGAATGATTGCATGTTGATCGGTGATGTTTTCAATAATGTCGCTGTAAAGTATGCGCGGACGCAATTGATCAGTCGCGCAGGCATTGATTCCATCAAGGATCGCCTGACCTGCTCGCTTAACGAGTTCAATGTCTGAAGCATGAACTTCCAAAACACCAAACTGTCGTTCTACGAACAAAATGCCAGGTTCAACTTCAGGTACCGACTTCAGTGCTAAATCAATTACTCGTTCGATCGCAAGCCCGGGTGCCACCTCAATGATCAGCGAATGCTGACCACCGTAAGGCGGATAACCCCGGGCTCGCGTCGGTGTGCTCATGTAAGCAGCAAATTGCTGCTGTAGCTCTTCAACGAGTAAATAGACACGCAATTCGGGCCCTGCTACGAGCGGGCCCGCGCTCACGCGGATTCGCCTACTTTGAAGAACTTACTTAGCTCTAAGTGTGGACGCGGAATTACATGCTGGGAAACTAGTTCGCCAACTTGGTTAACTGCTTCAGCGCCTGCGTCAGTTGCAGCTTTAACTGCGCCGACATCGCCCACGATGACTACAGTCACAAGACCGTCGCCAACTTCTTCCCGCGCAACAATAGTTACATTGGCTGCCTTAACCATGGCATCTGCTGCTGCAACTGCTGCAACGTAACCCTTAGTCTCGATCAAGCCGAGTGCATTGTTAGACATATCTTTCTCCTATTTGTGATTACGAACCGTAGTTCGCTTTCGGATATAAAAGTTATTGCGGCTTGATTTCTCAAGCGATGTTCTAAGTAGCGTGTGCTACTCAGAACTCTTTGTGTCCTCATCAATTGACCCAATGATGAGGGCGTCGATTGGCGGGGTTATGCCTGGAAACCACGAGGCTGCTACTGAGCCGGTAGAAACTAGAACACTTTCACCAATGCCGGAACCTAGGACGTCGAAGGCAACCAAATGTGCGCCACCTTCTACTTCCAATTCGAGAAAAGCTCCGTTGGGAATCTCGGTTAGACGACGGGTCGCCCATACATTTCCGATGACTCGCGCTTTTAACATCAGCGCATCACCGATCCCTTCTGATTTTCTTGTTGACTTTCTCTAATAATTGTTACTCCCAAGTCACGCGCTTTATCGCGCGCAAGTGATGTAACAACTACCTTTCGAGCCACGATCACGGTTGATCCTGACTCGGCAGCTTTTCTGATTGTTGATTCAGTAACGGCGCCCTTTTCAATTCGGGTCGTCGTTGAATCATTCACGGAATGACTACTGGCTTGCTGGCTCAGTTGGAAAACTATCCGACCTTGGCGCAGCGCATCCAGTGTCTGCGGATCGGCTGCCATATCCAAGACTCGATTCACCAGTGACTTCACGTCTGCATCGTTAGTAAGTGACACGACCTCAACTACCTGCGCAGGTGAAACTTTGACTGAAAGTGCCTTAGTAATCTCAGAAGCTCCGGTTACTCCACCTAGTGCCTCGCGTAGCGCATCTCGCACCAGTAATCGCAATAGCTCGTTGTCAGCAGTCATTAGCGATCGCTCAAAACTTTTTCGGCAACTTCAGCAGCTGCGCGAACGTTGGCTTCTTTTCCCGAAAGGTAAACGCGTCCCGTTGCACCAATCATTCGGTAGTCCACGACCTTGATGTCAGTTGCTTTCTCAGCTTCATTAGTAGCCAAAATTGCATATGACGCAGGCGCAACTTCCAGAATGTACAAGGACTCACCTGGCAAAATCATAGATCCGACTTTGTTGCGATTGATTAAAAAAGCGTGTTGTTGATCAACGGAGGGCACTACCCGAGAAGCCAAAATTTTTGGCTTTAGTGCTGACGCTTCAGTCGTGCCCAGTGCTGCGAGCACCGCTTGACCTGCTGCGCGAACTTCTTCAGTTGGGCCATGAATTTCCAGATACCCAAAAGTTCGTTCAACAAACAAAATTCCGGCTTGCACATTGGCATGCTTAAGCGCGACATCGGTAAGTGCTTCGATATCTAGACCGGGCGCTACTTCAATAATTTGCGCGGCCATGTTAGCTCGCGGCAACGCACCTTTAACCCATGAGCCCAAGTAGCACATAGTTTGTGGTTGCATCTGGTCGATATAGATGAACGACCGAAGCTCTGCCATGTATCTCTCTTCTCTCGTTAGTTCTTAATCAATGCGTGAAGTTCTTCGACAATTAATTTGCGTATTTCATCTCGAAGTTCTGCGACATCCTGCGAAATTGGTTCCCGGTGTATTGGTGGAAGTGTGCTTTCAGGATTGCGATCATTTGAGGACTTTGGATATGCCGGAACTGGGCCAACTGGATTAGTCCAAGGGTTTAAACCAGCAAATGACGGCATTACTTCCCGAATGTCGCAGTTGTAAGCAAGCTGGGTGTAATTGATCAAATGCTTTGGCTGCAAGTTTTCGCCAAGTGAGGAGCGGCCAGCAAAGCCAGTTCCAATTGTCATTGTAGGTGGCAAGTTAGTTTGGATTCCTGATGATCCAAGGCTATTTCCCACATTAACTGAAACGCGAAGGACCGGAACTGCGGCGCTAAACCTCATTATGAGTTCTGGATTTGCGCTATGAATCGCAGCTGAATGTCCCGAACCAGTTATGCGCAGGATCGCGCGCGCAATATCAATTCCGCGCGCTGCAGTAGGCACTCGAATGAAACCTAAAACTGGGCATAGTTTTTCATGAGCCAGTGGTTCTTCTGGTACCGCTAACTCAAATGGTGCAATTAAGACTTTAGTTTTTGCTGGAACTTTGATGCCTGCTTGTTCGGCGATCCAGGTAGCATCCTTGCCAACCATCTTGATGTTGAAATGACCATCAGGAAAAACCGTATTGCGAACTGCGTCGCGTTCTTCGTCTTTAAGCACGTAAGCACCTTCACGCGCGAAAGCCGCAAGCAACTTGTCTGCTATCGCCTCTTCGGCAATTACGACACTTTCATTTGTGCACAAAATTGAATTATCAAATGCCTTACTTTCAATAATTCTGGCTGCTGCTTTTACAAGATCAGCCGTTGCATCAACGAGAACTGGAACGTTACCCGGGCCAACACCTATTGCTGGGTTACCGCTGCGGTAAGCGGATCTAACTACTGGGCTACCACCGGTTGCCACAATTACATCTGTTCGTTCATCCGTCATTAAGGCATTAATTAACGGGATAGATGGCTCTTCAACAATTTGAATAATTCCATCAGGAGCTCCGGCACCGATGGCAGCATCCGCCATGGCTTTAGCTGCTGCGACACAAACTCGCTTGGCCATTGGGTGTGGGCTGATGATGATTGCATTTCGAGTCATCAATGCCAAAATAATTTTGAACGAAACTGTCGCTACTGGGTTAGTCGAGGGAGTAAGCGCCAAGATCACCCCGGCAGGACGAGGAATCGCAACTATCTTGTTAACTTCATCAATCTCAGGTGTAACAAAATCTTGGCCACGATAGTTTTCAACAATCCCAGTTGAGCAAGCAATATTCTTTAAAGTTTTGTGATCTACTACGCCAAAGCCAGTTTCAGCAACTGCATCCCGTGCGAATTCTTGTGCCCGGTTTGCCAATGCCGATGCCGCTGCATCAACAATGCGATTAACCGTTGCAATGTCGTACTTTGCATATGCTCGGGCAGCCCAGTCTGCGCGCTCAACCATGGCACGCCCGCGTGGCACGCCTGCAGGTTCCACCATTAATGGCTCATAAGTCATTTCACTCATGCTGACCTACGCTCATTGCGAATTTCGGCATATGCTTTTCCGATCGCAAGTTCCGTTCGATCTAGCAATTCTTCGGCAATTTCTGGCTTTAGCAAGATGCCCGGCTTGTACTGCAGTACCCGTGGATCAAGCGTTGAGAAAATTGCCCATACGCCATTTTCGTAAAGGTGGCGCATTACGTACTTGGCACCTTGTGGGTGCGCGAATTCCAGGCCAAGGATTACCCCGTTTTGTCGAATTCCTACAAACCAATCTGGATAAGTTGCCTGAACATCTGCCAGGCGCTTGCCAACATAGTCAGCGATGTAGTGCACCATGGATCGAGTTTCTTCGCGGGAACAAATTTCGAGAGTTTTTAGGGCTGCGATACATCCAAGTTCCGCGCCACCAAAAGTCGAGATGTGCCCAAAGCCATCTTCATTAAGCCAGGCTGCTGCTTTTTCTGTTGCTAGCACTGCCGCGATTGGGTACAAACCACCAGATAGGCCCTTACCGGTCACCAAAATGTCTGGCGTAATTCCATGTTTTGTAATTCCCCAGAGTTCGCCGGTTCGCATTAATCCGGTTTGTACTTCATCTGCGATGTAAAGTGCATCGTATTTTTCACATAAAACTTTTACTGCCTCTAAATAACCTGGGTTAGGTAATGGGAAGCCATATGTCGCTGGAATGGTCTCCATAATTACTGCGGCAACATCGCGGCCGCGTAATGCGTCTTCCATTGCTTCTAAGTCATTAAAAGGAACGTGTGGAAATTCCTCTGGGCGATCTGACAAGAACAGTTTGGAGAAACGATCGTCTCCGGTTCCGACTGCTAAACCGGTATGGCCGTGATACGCCTTGATGATTGAAACAATTTTTCGCTTCTGAGTTGCATGCCTTGCTGATTTAAGCGCAATGTCAATTGCCTCGCCGCCGCCAGAGCCATAAATAACTTTGCTCAAACCCACGGGAGCAGTTTTGATTAATGCCTCAGCTAATGCAGTTCGAGCAAGAGATGGGAAGTGATGATTTCCAACATCAAAATGCTGCATCGCCATTGTCACAGCCTGCACAACTTCTGGATTCCGGTGCCCAAGATTATAAGTTCCACCGTTTAGGTGCGCGTCAATTAGACGCTTACCTGACATGTCGTAAATAAAATATTCTTCTCTGCGGTCTATAACTAATGGAATTCCAGAGTCGATCCAAAACTGTGTCTTACCTGGATTCCAAAACTCTTTTGACTTGGCAATCATTTGCTCTTTTGAGTCATACGAAAAAAGCCCATAGTCGAATTCGGGTGCGCTAACCTGCTCTTGCGTCATACCGAAACCTCCTTGCTTGACCTAGCTGGCCTGCGAGTTAACCCGCCGTAACCACATAATGGCATAAAATTAGACCAAACACCATACCTTTTGATAACAATTGGTTGTACATTGGTTTAACGACAAAAACCCATCTAAATTAGGCTTTTTAGGTTAATTAGGCAAAATTTGTCCCCTTCAAATAAGTACTTCAGACCAAAGAAGTCAATTTGTTAACCAATTAAAATAAAAATAATGCCATTTTTAGTGTTTTGGCTTGAAATTTCTGGCAACATCATTCCAACTCTGTGATTCAGATCACCAGAGTTAAAGGTGGGACACGTCGGGAAATTCCCAGCGTCTTAACGAAAGGGTCGAATGCATGTCGACAACTAACGAAAGCCAGAAAGGCCTTCGCAAAGGCGCCATTGGTTTGGTAGCCGTTCTATTTATGGCGATAGCAAATGCTGCGCCAATTACTGCAATGAGCTTCAATGTTCCAATTGGCGCTGGTTACGGTAATGGAATCGGTGTTCCTGCAGGGTTCTTATTCGCAACAATTGTGCTGTCTATTTTCGCCATCGGATTTGCCGCAATGTCTAAGCACATTACGACTGCCGGTGCGTTCTACGGATTTATCTCCCAAGGCCTAGGTCAGGTATGGGGTATGGCCGCAGGCTTACTTGCAACCGTTGCTTACATTCTTTTCGAGGGCACGCTAATTGGTGGATTTTCATACTTTGCCTCAGATACTTTAAGCAAAATGGCAGGCATCGATATTAACTGGCTAATCATTGCTATCGCAGGCTTGATCTTGATCTGGGTACTTACCTATTTCGACATCACTGTGGCAGCTACATTTCTTGGCGTCACTCTCGTAGCTGAAGTGCTTTTGCTTCTGGCCTTTGGCGTCAGCGTCTTAGCTAAAGGTGGGCCTGATGGCTTCATGTTTGCTGAGACTGTGGCTCCATTGAATGCCTTTAAAGACCTGGAAGCTGGTGCCTTTGGTACCGGCGTTGCTGCAGGTACTGCGGCACTTGGTATTTTCTTCGCTTTCTGGTCCTGGATTGGTTTTGAAACCACAGCAGCATACGGCGAAGAATCCAAGAATCCAAAGCGCGTAGTTCCACTGGCAACCATGATCGGAGTTATTGGACTTGGTGTGTTTTACACATTCGTATCGTGGATGGTAGTAGTTGCAAATGGTAAAAAGGCCACAGTTGAAGTGTCGAGTGGCTCAAACCCAGTGGACTTGTGGTTGGTTCCAGTTCAAGAAAACCTCGGATCACTTACCTACAGTTCCTACCGAGTGCTTCTGGTGATCGGATCCTTTGCGTGTGCACTGGCTTTCCACAACGCAGCATCACGTTATGTCTTCGCGCTTAGTCGTGAACTGCCGTTTGCTCGGATTCGAGGAAAGCTGTCTAGTACTCACCATAAGCACCAATCACCTGCTGCTGCTTCGAGCGTTGTAACTGGCATCAACCTAACCATGGTTTTGTTGTTTACGTTCTTTTCTACTCCTTGGACTTCAGATCCAACAGTTGTGGGCGCAACTTCAGATCCAAACTTGATGCCATTTGGCGTGATTTACACCGTGCCTTCGCTAGTGGGTACTGCGTTCATCCTGGTCGTTCAAGTGATCTGCTCGTTTGCAGTTATCGGATACTTCTGGGGCAAGAACAAGAAGCACAAGGGTAATGTTCTTACCACGCTAGTTGCTCCACTAGTTGGCGCAGCCGGCATGATCTATGCCTTGACTCTGCTATTTGGCGCAATTGGTTCTGGCTTCGCAGCTGGCTACCAGTCAAACTCATTAATGGTTAAGTACTTGCCTTATGAAGTACTGGGAACCTTACTAATTGGTTTGCTGTACGCCCGGTGGGTCAAGTCAAAGCATCCAGAAATCTACGCAGAAATTGGTCGTGCAAATTTGGAGGAAGCTCACGAGCGGGTATAACGCTCAAAAAGAAACTGGGTGCAAGCAAAGCTTGCACCCAGTTTCTTTTTGCCTGATTAAATTTCGCCAAGGTCAGTGTTTCTACAACGCGAAACCGCAAGAATAAAGACATGACTTTTGACATTTGCAATTGGACTCCGGATGAAGATGCTGACCCAACTACCCATGCTTTTACTTTTGGTGGTCGCGAAGGTGTTGTAAGCATTAAGCCGGGAGCCATAATCGACTCGTGGTCATTTGACTGCTTTGGTGGACGAGTTAAGTCAGCCAGTGATATGTCTACCCAAGTTTGCGATCCGAGGTTTTTAAATCCGCAAACTGGCCCGTTCTATGTTGAAGGCGCGCAGCCGGGTGACACACTTGCAGTTCACTTTGTTTCAATTGAACCGCGCGAAGCTTGGGGAGTTAGCACAACGGTGCCATTCTTTGGCGCTTTAACTTCAACAACAACGACAGCTACCTTGCAACCTGCATTGTTAGAGCGCACTTGGATTTATGAACTTGACCTGAAAGAACGTTTAGTTCGATACGCAGCAGCCGACACTAAATTCACTGCCGCCCTGCCATTAGATCCAATGCATGGAACGGTGGGAGTTGCCCCAGCACTTGGCGAAGTTCGATCATCCTTAACTCCTGGCGATTGGGGCGGCAACATGGATACCCCGGAAATGCGAGCTGGCGTGACTTGTTACCTCGGAGTGAATGTTGCAGGCGCACTTTTTTCATTTGGTGACGGACATGCTCGCCAAGGCGAAGGTGAAACTTGTGGTGTGGCAGTTGAAACTGCAATGGATACCGTAATGATCATTGACCTAATAAAGGGCATGCCAACACCGTGGCCAAGAATTGAATCCGATGACTACATCATGACAACTGGCTCTACTAAACCGCTAGAAGATGCATTTCGAATTGCACATTCCCAAATGGTTCACTGGGTTAGCGATCTAACTGGTCAATCAACAATAGATAGCTATCAGTTTGTATCCCAGACTGCACTAACTCCGGTAGCCAATGTCGTTGATAGTAATTACACGATGGTTGCGAAAGTTGCTAAGCAGTATTTGGGTAATGTGAACGTAATGCAGGGTATGCATCAAAAAATGCAAGCTCGCGCGGCGCAATGGCACGACTACAAGAAGGGTAAGTAATGCCAAAAGTTGAACGGATGGAAATTGATTTAGCGCTCGCGCTTCAAATGACAGCTGCGGCGAAAGCGAAAGCGCTTGAGATTGGCGCACCCATGTCGATTGCAGTACTCGATGCTGGCGCAAATCTTTTGAGCTTTAATCGTATGGATGGCGCTGAACTTGCCGGACCTAATCTGGCAGTTGATAAGGCTTACACCTCAGTTACAAACCGAATTGCAACTGGTGAACTTAGAGCGCGCGTTGCGCCCGATGGCGACTTACCTGGCATGAATGCAAACGGAAATGGTCGTTATATCGCCTTTGCTGGCGGCATTCCTTGTTGGGATGGTGACCACGTTGTTGGTGCAATCGGGGTAAGTGGTGGCTCCTGGGATGAAGATCAAATATGCGCCGAAGTGGCAATTGAAGTATTCAATAAAGCTTGCAAAGCCTGATTAAAATGACAGCCAGTAAAGTATGACAACGAAAGAACCAATCGGTCGCTTTCGTTTCATGAACGAACAGCGAGTTAATCTCGATGGCTTTGCAACTCCAGCGCCCGAACTTGGACTAGTTGCTTTCAATGGACCCAACGATCCAGCGCCATCACTTGTGATTACAAGCGGGCGCATCACCGAGATGGACGGGCGAAATGAATCAGACTTTGACTCCATAGATGCCTTCATCGCGTACCATGGCATTGATTTAGAAGTTGCCCTGGAAGCAATGGCGATTGAAAGTTTGGACTTCGCTCGGAGATTAGTTGATCCTAATTTTTCACGCCTTGATATTGTGCGCCTGGCATCGGGTATGACGCCAGCTAAATTAGCCGAAGTTTTGTCCTTACTTAACGCTGCTGAATTAGTTATTGCAATGACAAAAATGCGAGCGCGCAGAACTCCGAGTAACCAAGCGCACGTAACTAACCGTTCGGATGATCCACTGTTACTCGCAGCGGATGCCGCAACTGCAGCAGCATTTGGATTTAGAGAACTTGAAACCACAGTTCCAGTAGCAGCCGATGCTCCTTCGAATGCAGTTGCAGTGTCAATCGGCGCAGCCGTTGGTTCGCCCGGTGTTCTAGTGCAATGTTCAGTCGAGGAAGCTGCGGAATTAGCACTGGGTATGCGCGGCTTAGTTTCTTACGCCGAAACAGTTTCACTATATGGCACTGAGCAAATTTTTATTGATGGCGATGACACTCCTTGGTCTAAAGCTTTTCTAACAAGTGCTTACGCAAGTCGAGGAATAAAGATGCGTGTTACTTCTGGTGGTGGATCGGAGGCCTTAATGGGTGGCGCCGAGCAGTGCAGCATGTTTTATTTAGAGGCTCGATGTGTTTCTCTGGCGCGTGCCATTGGTTCCCAAGGCGTGCAAAATGGTGGCATTGATTCGGCGGCAGTAGCCGGCGCCGTACCTGGCGGTGTGCGTTCCTTAATGGCTGAAAACGTTATGGTTATGCTGCGTAATCTAGAAGCCTGCACTGGAAACGATGCGCTAATGAGCGAATCCGATGTTCGGCGAACATCTCGTACTCACCCAATATTTATTGGCGGATCAGACTTTATTAATAGCGGGTTTGGTTCAATTCAGCGCTACGACAATATGTTTGGCCCTAGTCAATGGAACTCCGAAGATATAGATGACTTTTTAGCAATGCAACGCGACTGGGGTGTTGATGGCGGCTTGCGCACTGCTGACGAAGAAGAAGTTGCTCGCCTTCGTCGCCGCGCAACTGACGCAGTCACGGCAGTTTATTCCTGGCTTGGCTTAGGCGACTTCAACCAAACTTGGGCTGATGAAGCTGTCGATGCTGCAGGTTCAAAAGACATCACAGCTGGCGACTTGATGTTGCCACTAACTGCAGCGCGCACAATTATTGACACCAATGTAACGATGCTTGATGTGATAACTGCCCTTGCCGAAAATGGGTTTGACCTTGAGGCCCAGCGCTGCCTCGACATGTTAAAAGCTCGAGTCGCTGGCGATTATTTACAGACTTCCGCAATTTTTGATGAGAACATGAATGTCTTGTCGCTAGTAACTGATCCAAATATTTACTCGGGCCCCGGTACTGGATACCAACCAACTCCAGAACGACAACACCAAATTGACACAATCCGTCAACAGCGATCGGTTGCTGACTTATTAAGTGAGCAGCAAAGTTTTGTCACCAAGAATATTTCGGTCACTGGTACAGCTGAAATTAGTTATGACCCACGCGATGTTGTTATTGGTGTTTCACCCGCAACTGGAAAAGATATTTGGGTGACACTTTCAGGTCTATCGGTTGCTGATGCAATTGGGGAATTAATGGCGGGCCTCGAAGAAGAGGGTTGTGTCGGGCGAATTGTGCGCATCAATGACACTTTGGATTTGGGCATGATTGGTTTAACGGCAGCGCGGTTATCCGGATCTGGGGTAAGCGTTGGACTACAGGCTAAAGGTACTGCGCTGATACATCGCCGTGATCTTGCACCACTTGCAAACCTTGAACTCTATTCAGTTGCTCCAACTATTACGCGCGAGCTGTATCGCATGATGGGTATTAATGCCGGGCGCCATGCAAAAGGCGCTACTCCAGAACCAGTTCGCAATCCCTATTCCGATGAAGCAATTGAAGCTAGATACCACACCAAGGTTGTTTCGTTAGTTGCAATCGAGCGCACCTGCGTAAATTCGCAAGGTCCCCAGACATTGGCGATTACCTAATGGCTGGTACTCAAAAAGGTTTCTCCGGTAAGGATGTCTCAGAAGTTACTGTCGAAGCAATCCGTCGTGGTGACATAACACTGGATGATGTGCGAATTCATCCGAAAACTTTGGCGCACCAAGCAGATGTGGCAAAAGCCAACGGCAATCCACAATTAGCGGCAAATTTTCTTAGAGCTGCCGAACTCACTTCCCTATCCGATGAAATGGTTTTGGGTTATTACGATGCATTACGTCCTGGTAGGTCAACGGCGCAGGATTTGCTTGAGATTGCGGGCACTTTGGAATCACATGGAGCCGTTAGAAATGCTGAACTTTTTCGGCAAGCAGCCGATGTCTACGCCCGCCGCGGACTTACTGCAAAATAGATTTTATGGGACTGGTCGCAGGGATCGATATCGGTAATTCGACCACTGAAATTGTCATTGCTGATGGCGTGAAGCCAGTTGCCTGGAACCGAAGGCCAACACGGGGAATCAAAGGATCTGAAGCGTCCGTGCAAGCGGCCCATTCCTTGCTGCGAATTATGGAGCGCGAGCATAAGTTGGTCGTTGCAAAAGTTGTCGTCGCACCTTGGAATCCAGTTGAAACTTTAACTTCAACAATTCATGAACCACTTCCTGAAACGGGCCGGATCCGTATTGTGAAGACTGCGCACCATAGCGTGGTTGGCGATGGCTGGGCCGTTGGTAAACCTTGGATCATCACAAATGAATATCCATTAGACACAGCGGTTATCGCACTAGTTCCGGCCGGCTTTGGGTTTGAGTCGGGCGCTACCGCAATCAACGATGCGCTCGCAGCTGGGGTAAACGTTGGTGGCGTAGTTGCTGCAGATGATGAAGCAGTATTACTTGCAAAGCGGATAAAAATTGAAGTCCCAGTAGTTGACGGCGCAGACTTTGCGTCGGCTCATAAAGCTTTGCAACTTTTTATAGAAGTCCGGCCCCAAGGATCATCCGTACAAACTGCAACTGATGTTTGGGCCCTGCGTGCTGCGCTTAATCTGAGCGAGAGCGATGTAGCGCACTTAAATTCAATTACTCGCTGGGTTAGAAATGATCGCACGGTTGTACTTGGAATTTTTGCTGATTCACTCGATTCTAGTGAAGTCACTAACGGCCGGCTAACTTGGTTTGACGGCACCACATCAGGGCTATTCGAGGCCATTGACCAATTTCCAAAGTCAAATGTTGGTGATATTTCTGAGATCGAGATTTCGGAAAAAGTTTCTACCTCAGATGTCTGGGCCTTTGACATCACGGCTGCGCTAACTGAAAAAGGTTTACGAAATGTTGGCCACACTCGCGACCTAGCCGTGGCACAACTTACAAAATCGCGTTTAAAACAAGAAATAGATTTAGAAACTATTTTTGAAGTACCAGTAACTATCGCAAAATCTGAAGCACATGCAGCCGCACTCGGTGCGAATACAACTCCAGGCTTAGCGAAAAATGCTGTAATACTCGATATTGGTGGCGGCACAATTGACATTATCGGCAACGACAGTCTCGGCACTGCCGAGATGTCGGCAGCTGGTGCCGGAGAACTTTTAACTGCCTCCGTTGCCCACGCCTTGGCGATATCTCGAGGCGCTGCAGACTGGATTAAACGAGGTCCAGCTCAGCGATTGGAATCACCACACGTACTTTTGGGTGAAGACGGAAGCAAAGCTTTTGTCGATGATGCCAAACCTTATCCAGCAACGGCAATGGGTTCACTTGTCACACCTGGTCCAGCTGGCTATTTAACATTCGGACAAAATGTGCAGCCTGCAGAATGGCGAATAATGCGCCAGTCGCTCAAGCGCGTCGCAATTGGCGAGAATGTCGCGCGGTTGATTCGTAGTTTTAACAAGGCAAGTAACTCGCAGGCAGTACATGATGTAGTCGTTGTGGGTGGACCGGCTGCGGATGATGAACTTATTCCAATTTTGAGCCAAGTCCAAGGCATCGGTGGTCTGGGTCGAGGAAATGTTGCAGGAATACTTGGGCACCGATTCGCAGTTGCCTACGGCTTGTCTCAACTGTCCAATTAATTACTAGGTTCCTACACCGTAAATAAAGTTATCTGTAAAAATAGTCTCAGTAATTAGCTCGACACCCAAGGAGAAAAACCAATGACAACGACAGTTTGGCACAACGGCAAAGTATGGATTGATCAAAATGAATCTACCCATGCGATTGCAGCCACAGCTGGCGTAATTGTTGCGCACGGCGACGCAGCTACGGCACTGACAGCTGATGTGAGTATTGATTTAACAGGATCGACATTGCTTCCAGGTTTTGGCGATGGACATGCGCACCCAATTTTTGGCGGAATTGAAACGCTATTTGCGCCAGTGCGTGGTCCAGAAAAACTTGATGAATTGTTAGCTGCCATAAAAAAATGGGCAGCTGAAAATCCGGATGCCGAATGGGTGCGCGGTGAAGGTTACGATCCAAGTTTGGCGCCGCGTGGTGAATTCGATGCGAAATGGCTTGATGAAATAATTCCTGATCGCCCAGTAGTGCTTCGCGCCATGGATTATCACACTGCTTGGGTTAATACCAAGGCCATGGAACTTGCTGGCATTACCAGCGAAACGCCACAGCCTGCAGATGGCGAGATTACGCTTCGCCCCGATGGCACGCCCCTTGGAACTTTGCGCGAATGGGGTGCTTGGTCAATGGTTTATAAATTGTTGCCTGAACTAACGCTCGTACAACGCGAACAAGCAGTCCAAGCTGCATCGGCTGCGTATTCATCTTGTGGTGTCACGTGGGCGCAAGATGCCTGGGTTGAAGATGACACCATGGAAACTTGGCTTCTGGCTGCAAAGTCCGGTGCGCTTAAATTTCGCGCGAATCTTGCTTGGTTTGCCGAGCCCGAAGGTGTCTGGAAAACGAAAATTGATAGCTTTACAACAAATCGTGATCGGCTAGCAAAGGAGGCGCCAGATTTACTTACTGGCAATACTGTGAAGTTTTTTGCCGATGGAATTCTTGAAGGTGGTACCGCTGCCGTACTTGAAAATTATTGCGATTGCCCAAATAAAGGTATTCCTAATTGGCGCCGTGAGGAGTTAATTGAAGCGGTTGGCGAAGTTGTTAAACGAGGTTTCCAGCCACACATTCATGCAATTGGTGATGCTGGCATTCGCAATGCGCTAGATGCTATTGAAGCAGCGCGTCGAGTCCACGGTGACTTAATTAATCCTGTGATTGCGCATTCGCAGTTAATCGACCCGGCGGATTTGCCTCGGTTCAAAGAGTTAGATGTGATTGCAAACTTTGAACCACTATGGGCCCAGTTAGCCAATGAGCAAGTTGTGCTAACTATTCCAAGACTTGGTCAAGAACGCGCAGATCGTCAGTATCCAATCGCAACACTGCTGCGTAGTGGTACGAAAATTTCCTTTGGGTCAGACTGGCCGGTAACTTCACCAGTGCCGATGGCAGGAATTGGAGTAGCTATTACGCGCCAAACTGATGAAGCTAAACCTCCAGAAGGTTGGGTGCCAACGGAACGATTGACATTAGATGAGGCGTTGACCGCTTACACCATGGGTTCGGCAGTGCAAGCCGGCGAAGCGCACCTATGGGGCGACTTGGCAATCGGCAAGCGCGCAGACATCGCTATGCTAGATAGCGACATTCATTCCTTGGAGCCGATGCAAGTGCGCAAAGCTAAAGTTGTTGGTACTTGGCTTGGTGGAGTTCGAGTGCATGGTTAGCAGCAATTGAACCTGAGAGCTGAACCACTATGGAGTTAACCCCATCTGAGCAAGATCGCCTGCTGATTTTCAATGTTGCTCAGTTAGCCCAGACGCGGCGTGCGCGCGGCGTGAAACTTAATAAACCAGAAGCAGTTTCGCTGATTTCACATGCAGTTATTGAAGCTGCGCGTGATGGTAAAAGTCATGCGCAAGCGCTGCAAGCTGGGCTCGCAGCAGTAACTGATGCTGAGTTACTTCCTGGTATTGGATCGATGCTAAGTGGTATCGCAGTTGAGGCTGTGTTCGACGATGGTCGTCGCTTAGTTGTGGTGGATTATGAAACAACCGATCCGGAAGTTCCCGGACAAGTAACTCGACTCGAGCCAATTTTTTCGCCGCTAAAAAGTGGCGCTGTGACGCTTTCAGTTTCTAACGAATCTTCAATTCAAATTTCAGTCACAACGCATATGCATTTCTTTGAAGTGAATCCCCATTTGTCATTTGATCGCCCGGCATCCTATGGAATGCACCTCGATATAAGAGCTGGCGAACACATCGACTTCCCATCAGGAGACAGCGTCACTGTGCAATTGGTTCCAATAACAGGAGATCGAGTTTTAATTGGCTTTGCTGGATTAGTAGACGGTCCATTAGATGAACCTGGCATGAAAGAACGCGCTATGGAGCGAG
>Ga0209491_10001861_pt1 | contig 39509 bp, 50 predicted proteins | sample BON02_FD_187213 | JGI IMG/M metagenome (GOLD analysis project Ga0209491, IMG submission 187213) | Freshwater microbial communities from Lake Bonney liftoff mats and glacier meltwater in Antarctica - BON-02 (SPAdes) (version 2) | ecosystem: Environmental > Aquatic > Freshwater > Ice > Glacier... | reverse complement strand
GCGTGTAACGCGCCCTCAATCCGTCCTTCATTACATTCACCCCTCTGCTGATATGGTCCTATCAGCCAAGGGAGACGTTCGGCAGGGGCAAGCTCAGAATTGACCGCGTCGACATTAGAAGAATATGTTTATTTTTGGCCTACGAAGGAAATTATCTATTTAAAAATCTAAATAAATATAGAATAATTCGGATATATTATATTTATTATATGGATTTAATAGCAAGAATTTATTGGATATATTTTGCCAGATTCTGCAGCAATTATTAGCTGGTGCAAAAGTTTCGAATATGTAATCCCGCCGCCGCGCACAGATTTTCTTGCCCTTGTCCGCAGCGGTATCAGAACATCATAATAACCGCGCAAGGGGAGCCATCATCATGTCCGTCAAAAATTCACTGTGCCTTGTCGTTTCGCTACTCGCACTCAGCGCATGCGGCTCGGCAGATGCAGATCAATCCGAAAGCCCGGCGATCGTGACACCAGCAACCGGTGATGAGGCGGCAACGGTGGAGCCGTCTCCGCAAGCCGCCGATGATGTCGCAGCCGTTGCCGTTGATGAAGTTGCGCCAGCGGCCGAGCCAGCGCCCATCGTCGCAGCCAAGGAAAAAGCGCCGAGCGGCAAGAAAGCAAAATGCAAAATAACGTCCGGCGGCGAAGTGCTGAAGGGGCCGTGCCTGTTTGAGTCAGGAGAAGGTGGCTCTTTCTATGTCGAGACCGATGCCATCCCTGGATTGAGAGACCAGATAGACAGCATCAGCGTGACGATTATTGAAAAAGGCACAGCCGAAGTCAGAGGCCTGACCAAAGACGGAATCAATTCGCGATGGGGTGCAGCGCAGCGGTCGACGACCGACAAGGCCTGCTGGACCGGATCAGATTTTGAAGTCTGCGCTTATTAGGGCTGGTATTCGGGCTAGGATCAGGCCGGGCCCCAAGTCGTTTCTCGCCAGAGGTTAACGCTTCGCAGCGACCGTCCCTGTTGCGACGTTTACCGTCAGCAGGAGCGGCCTTCCCGGGACGCCATTGCCATCAATGTCCAAGTCTATGACCGGAACGGATAATTGGAGACCTGTCTTGGGATCATAGGATGATTCGGTTGCATCAACATCAAGATTGTAGAAACGCGCCACCAGCTTGCACAGCCGCTCGCCAAGATGACTCACCGGATCGGGGAGCAGAACGACAAGGCCCGTGGCGCTAGCGGCTGGCTCTATGAGATCGACCAGCATGACTTGCACCCGATTGTCGTAAAAACTGCGAATGCCGTCACCTTCGGCAGTGACCATCAAGGACGAAATTCCAACCATATCATGGCATTCTTCAACCGGGATTGCGGTCATTTCCTCGGCGAGGCAGGCGGTCCCGACGTTTAGAGACGCGGCGAATAGGATCATCCTGGCAGCTTTAAACAAAATATTTTCCTTCAAACACTCGGCAGACCGGTTGCCGGCCCTTGGCCTATGCCATCGCCCCACTATTAGCAACGCCGCCATGGGGAGGACTGGGCTACCAATATTGTCGGGGTCGCCGTCGATCGCCTTTGTTTGGTATTTCATCCTATGCGATCAATGCGGCGCCATGGGCGCACGCACGGCTTTGGGCCGGGGCTCTCCCGCCACCACAATGAAAAGGGAAGGGGATAGCCTTTGCGCCGAACTATGTTAGGTGCTGCTTTTTACAGGCCATTGTTTTTGAGGATTATTCATGAAAAATTTCTTGTACGGCGGCCTGATTGCCGCATCTCTCGCATTTGCAGCTGCAACACCCGCCAAGGCGGAATTGCAGAGCGATCCGGAACGGGACGCAGACTGTACGATCTCGCTGATGTTGCTCATGGCACAAGTCGAAGAGGCAGGGGGCGAACAGGATCCCATCTTCACGATAACCATATATTATTTTGGACGCCTGGGCGGAGAATGGCGGGCGAATGAGGCCTATTTGACTTCGCGCATGGACCGGTTTGTTGCCGAACCGGAGTTTTATCTGGAGAAATCCCAGCAATGCGCGACTGACTTTGAAGCCGAAGCGGAGACATTGGGCGAATTTGGAACTTCGTTGGCGAAGTAAAGGGTCGGGCTGGTCTTCGGCTCAGGACCTCGATCAGATCACGCGAAGCCGCGAAGGCGCAATACTGTCTTCGTTATCCTGAACTTGGTTCAGGATCCACTTCTCCTCTCTCGCAGCCTGTGATTGAGGCGCAATGGATGCTGAGCCGAAGGCCACCGCTAGGCAACCAAGTTCAGCATGACGAAAGGGATGGGCAGAACTATCCCGTCGTACGGCCGCATTCGCAGAAAATGACGCCGCGCTGATCCGCACCGCGCTGAACAATGTCGCGCGGGCCAAGGGCATGACCGAGGTGGCGGCGGCGAGCAAGATCACGCGGCAGGCGCTTTGCGTTATTTGATTGGGGCGCTCGGGCCGAAAGGCAATATAACGCTGGAGACCTTGGTGGGGGTGTTGCGCGCGATGGGGGGGCGGTTAGCGGGTCAGGGGAGAGCATAATATTCCCTCATTCTCCAGACGCCAGCGCCTTTTCAAAATTTTGAAACATGCTTGAACGTTGCAGACGCGCAGGCACATTGGTGGGTGCTTTATATAGTGCAGTTAACAGCGCCAGATCCCATGGTGCCAGTGATTGCACTCTGTCCGCTGCGCTTTCTTCTGTATCAAACAGGCTCAGGATCGAGTCAGCAGCGGTGATTCCTGTGGAGCCCTCCTTGGTCTGAAGGAAAGTCCGCATGGCCGCATAATCTGCAATCTGGACCACGCTTAATCCCTGAACAGCCGCTTTGTCGATCAGCAGAAATCCGTGGTTCAGTTCCTGACGTACCGGCACCGCTATTCGCGATTTGACATGGGTGCGTCCGGCATTCGCGCCAGCATCGCTGAGCAGGCCATAGCTTGCGCCTCCGGCAAATCCGGTACCGGCAACGGAACGACTTCCGCCATCATCGGCTGAAACGGTCTCGACGATGTGCCAATTATAGGTCGGGCCCTGAGCATTTTGGATCTTGTCGCGCTGATAAGGGGTCAATGTGCCAAAAGCACGCCGATGCTTCCGGCGCAAGAATTCGAGCATCTCGTTGCCATCTTCAACCACCAGAACATGAATATTGGGATCGCATTTGCTGCTCCCGGTTTGAATGTCGGCCGCCTTGGCGATGGCCCGCAGCCGTTTCTCAATGAAAGCGGCGTTCTTTTCACCAAAGCCGATGACCGAAGGGCAAAGTGGCTTTGCAAAGCGAGCATATTGTCCGTCGGATTGGTCGCTGATCACGGTGGAAATATGAGTGGCTATAGCGGCCTTCAGTTTCTTTTGCGCGGTTACGACGATTTCATTTTCATCGCTTTCAACCGCAACTTCTGCGCTCGCAGGAATCCAAGATAGACACAAGGCCAGGCAGATAACAGCAATTAGAGTGTTGCTATATGGTTTCATATTATATCTCGCAATACGTTCGCCGTAGAAATATCATAGATTTATTCCTTGTCCTATTCATCAATAATATTCTCAATACGACAGTATCGGCCGACATTATTTGGTCTGCATTAACACGATGGCTTTATCATCCGTTTGCATAGTCGCGGAGCCTTTGCAGATGGAATTGTCATCTTTGACCACTAAATTTGATGCCGCCGAATATCTCGACAGCCCGGGTATGATCGCGACTTAATAAAGATCGTCTTGAAGAAAATGACGCAGCGCTGATCGGATGGCGCTTGATGATGTTGGTCGCGCCTCGGGGATGACCGAGGGGGCGCTGGAGAGCAAGGTCACGCGGCAGGCGCTCTGTGTTATTTGATTGGGGCGCCGGGTCCGCGCATGGCTATATGATGCTGGAGACCTTGCTGGGGGTGTTGGTCGCTATGGGGGTGCGGCTGTCGGTGAGTGGGTGAGGGCAGTATATCGAGTGCACTATTGCGATATTTTTCCCAACATTTCCCGATGGAACTGTTGCCGTCAGTTCCGGATGAATAGTGTCATAGGAGAGAAAATTAAGTGAGGCTCCAAGCAAACTACTCAGGATTTGCAATTATTTGAAGTTCATTTAAGAATAGAATCGGGTCGTCTTTGAAGCAATCTGTGTGAAAGGACGTAACTATGGCGAAAGGTATAAATCCAACAAAGTCGAAACTAACGGCTACGCAAAAAAATGCTGAAACTAGAACCGATTCTGCCTTCAAGAAAATAAAGAGTGTAACACTTGAGAAGGTGGACAAGCTCATAGCGGACAGAAAATTGCCGCAGGCACAGGCAAGCTTGTTCAAGAAAAAAATTGAACGAAAGCTCGAAAAACTCGAGAAGAAGACAGCGAAAAAACGCGCCAAGGATGATGAAACGTGGGAGACCACTACCGACAAAGATTTCTCGAAATTCTTTGGTGGTAAAACCCAAATCTAAGTCAAAATCTTCTCAGACTGGCGACGATATAGCGTGCAACCTGATGACATAGACAGCGAATCGCTGCTAAATATTCCGTTGGTCAAGCAGATGCTTGATGATCCGACGGTCGATATTGTCGTACGCGGTATCGACGCAAACTGGCATTATGTCGGGCTTGGCCCTGGCAAGCTGTCTGGTTTTAATCCATTCACGGGCTGCATTTTCGTTGGCAAGAATTCATTTGCGGAAAAATGGTTGTTGAATCCGGCTGGGTCAGCCCGTGAATTAAATTTTAAGGACCGTCTGGTCTCAGAAATATTGTTTGCCGTTCATGACTATCTTCATGTGTGGGCATATAATTGGATAGCGGAATTGGCACCTGAAATCGGTTTCGGAACCAAGCCGATAACTCTGCAAAATTTTGAAGATATGGTGTTTTGCCATATTTTGACGGAAGCCGTCGCAACCGTCGGTTTGGACTATTGGTATCTTTCTCGAATCAATTTAAATGAAATCGCGCCAATCGGTACCGGGCAGCAGAGCCTTACCATCGCCTATCAGGAATCCCATGGCCAAGAGTGCAGAAGATTTTTTCCAGATTTCGATGTTCAGCAGCGAGCTTTTTTCGGTTCCATCGTCAAATTTTACTGCGATGGCATATTTAATGGCTTTGATGCGGAAGATCTTTTGAGAAGTCCCGTCATTCATAGATGGCTCGATCACGAATTGACCTATGGCAAAATGCAACGAAGATATTGTCGGGAATGGTTTTCATTTTTGGGAGAACCAAAAATAGGAGCAGCCAAATCCCAACTCGACAGGCCTATTGATTACCACAAGGAGCCATATGACAGATTGATTGATCATATCGGGGAGCTGCTTTGGGACAAGGTGAATAATGGGCATATACATTCATGCAAATCCGCTTTCGATCCCGCGAAAATCTGGCAACCCATTCAAAATAGAAAAGCAAAATATCAATTTCTCAACCTCAACAAGATCGGCTTGCCGACTGCGAAGCAGGCGAGGCAACTGACGGACGAGTCTTTCAATTATTTGATCGGCCAGTTTGTCGGGCAGTTTGACTATGCTCTCTTTCCTAAAGAGGCGATTCCGATATTTGATCTAATGCTGGAGCGTAAAGATTTTGCGCTTGGCTTATCTCTGTTTGATTCATTCAAGCGTGTGGATTGCGATGATCGCGAACCCGCAAATCTATTTCTATATAATTAGCCGAACCTCATTTCGCCCTGGGGAGAAAATGAATGTCCAATATCAAAATCTCGGATATGACTGTGGGATCGTTCAATCGCAAAGTGCTCGTCGTTGACGGCCTGGTCGACCCAGCTGCTTCAAAAAAGATTCACGCGCTGTACAAAAACCTTCCGGTACAGTTGATAGATTCCGACCGAGAAGACACTTCTTATCTCAAACATTTCAAGCACGACTTCTCGATAACGGAAGATATTGACCCGATCGCCATGCATCTTGCTGACAAGGCGCGCATCATATTGGAAAGCCGTGACATGTCATGTGGGGAACTCAAGCGGATATACCCCAACTTCAATCTATATGGCGATTTTCAATATGCCCATGAAGACGGCGAGGGTTGGACTGCGCTACATTTTGTCAACTCGCGCTGGCACGAAGATTGGGGTGGAGAATTTCAAATCTATCCTGAAGACGGCAGCGCGATCATCTTTTCGGTATTGCCAAGGCCTGGTCGAATGGTTATTTTCGACGGCATGATTAAGCATCGCGGCGGTATTCCAAGCAAGCTTTGTTTCGATGCGAGAATAAGCCTGGCGATAAAATTCGGAAAAGACCGGTGAGTTTTAAGGTTGATAGAATGGAAGGACAGTCTTTATGGCTGTTCCATGGAGTTCTGATATTGGCTTGGCGTAATCTAAATTATGCTCTCCAAACACTTGGCCCATCTATTGACCTTGTGCCGAATCCCGTCTAAGGGCCGCGCTTCTGTTGCGTCGGGTTCGCCTGCAGCCAGCGGAAAATTTACATAGGCAAAACACTTGCCGCTATTTTGGGCGGTGAGAGTAACCCCTGCTTCATGCAGGACAATCTACTATAAGGTGAAGACTTTATGCCAACGATCAACCAGCTCGTCCGTAAAGGGCGGGTGCCCCAGAAGACGAAGTCCAAGGTGCCAGCCATGGAAGCCAATCCGCAGAAACGCGGCGTTTGCACCCGTGTCTACACAACGACTCCAAAGAAACCAAACTCCGCATTGCGTAAAGTTGCCAAGGTTCGCCTGACCAACCAGCGCGAGGTCATCAGCTATATTCCTGGTGAAGGCCATAACCTTCAGGAACATAGTGTTGTGCTGATCCGCGGCGGCCGTGTTCGCGATCTTCCCGGTGTGCGTTATCACGTACTGCGCGGCGTTCTCGATACGCAGGGCGTAAAAGACCGCAAGCAGAGCCGCTCGAAATATGGCGCCAAGCGTCCTAAATAGTTTCAGTTTCGGAGTTATAAGATATGTCACGTCGTCGTCGTCCCGAAAAGCGGGTCATTTTACCCGATCCAAAATTCAAGGATCTGATCCTTTCGAAATTCATGAACAACCTGATGATGGATGGTAAGAAATCCACCGCAGAGCGCATCGTATATGGTGCCTTTGACAGCGTTGAAGCCAAAGCGAAGAAAGATCCTTTGCAGCTGTTTCATGATGCTCTCAACAATATCAAGCCGGGCATTGAAGTTCGCAGCCGCCGTGTTGGTGGTGCGACCTATCAGGTTCCCGTCGAGGTGCGTCCCGAACGCGCGCAGGCTCTGGCAATTCGCTGGATGATTTCTGCCGCTCGCGGTCGCAGCGAAACCACAATGGCCGCTCGTCTGTCGGGAGAAATTCTCGATGCGTCGAACAACCGCGGCAATGCGGTGAAGAAGCGGGAAGATGCGCACAAGATGGCTGAAGCCAACCGCGCATTCGCCCACTACCGCTGGTAGAAACACGATATTCGCCATGTCGGCGACCTTGCGGGTAACCGCCGGGTCGCCGACATGGTATAAGACCGATAGATTCAACCATCACAGGGCTGGCATTGTTCAGCCCATTTCACTATAGGGCAGCCAGAATTTGGTTCCCCACATATCGGAGTACAGACTATGGCACGCAGCCATCCGCTCAAATATTATCGCAATATCGGCATCATGGCCCATATTGATGCCGGTAAAACGACGACCACGGAACGTATCCTATATTATACCGGCAAGTCCTATAAAATTGGCGAAGTGCATGATGGCGCAGCGACAATGGACTGGATGGAGCAGGAGCAAGAGCGGGGTATTACGATTACCTCTGCTGCGACCACCTGTTTCTGGAATGCCGATGACCGCAATGGTCCCGAGCACCGGATCAATATCATTGATACGCCTGGCCACGTTGACTTCACCATTGAAGTTGAACGCTCGCTGCGTGTGCTCGATGGTGCGGTAGCCTGTTTTGATGGCGTTGCCGGCGTTGAACCACAGTCTGAAACCGTATGGCGTCAGGCAGACAAATATAAAGTGCCGCGGATGTGCTTCATCAACAAGCTCGACCGCACCGGCGCCAACTTTAAATTCTGCGTCGATTCGATCATTGAGCGTCTGGGCGCAACGCCTGCCGTGCTCTATTTGCCAATCGGCATCGAAGCGAGCCTGACCGGTCTGGTCGACCTTGTGAATCAGCGTTCGATCACCTGGAAGAACGAAGATCTGGGTGCTGAATATACTTATGGTGAAATTCCTGCGGATATGGCTGACGAAGCGGCTGAATATCGCACCAAGCTTATCGAGCTCGCTGTCGAGCAGGACGATGACGTCATGGAGCAATATCTCGAAGGCAACGAGCCTGATGCTGCGACTTTGAAATCGTTGATCCGCAAGGGCACGCTGAATCAGAGTTTCGTGCCAGTGCTTTGCGGCTCTGCGTTCAAGAACAAGGGCGTTCAGCCTTTGCTCGACGCGGTAGTCGATTATATGCCAAGCCCGCTCGACGTTCCCGCCATCAAGGGCGTGAAGCTCGACGGCGAAACCGAAGACAGCCGCAGATCGTCCGATGAAGCGCCATTCTCCGCGCTTGCGTTCAAGGTCATGAACGATCCGTTCGTGGGTACGCTGACCTTCTGCCGCATCTATTCCGGCAAGCTGGAAAAAGGCACGTTGCTGAATTCGGTCAAGGACAAGAAGGAAAAAGTCGGCCGTATCCTCGAAATGCACTCCAATGACCGCAAGGACATTGACGAGGCATTTGCAGGCGACATCGTTGCTCTGGCGGGTATGAAAACCACCACCACCGGCGATACGCTTTGTGATCTGGAAAATCCGATCATCCTCGAGCGGATGGAATTCCCTGAGCCGGTTATCGAGCTGAGCGTTGAACCAAAGACCAAGGCTGACCAAGAAAAAATGGGCGTTGCCTTGCATCGTCTGGCGGCTGAAGATCCTTCCTTCCGGGTGTCGACTGATCACGAATCGGGTCAGACGATCATCAAGGGCATGGGCGAGCTTCACCTCGACATTCTGGTCGACCGGATGAAGCGCGAATTCAAGGTCGAAGCCAATGTTGGCGCGCCGCAGGTGGCGTATCGCGAATCGCTCGGCAAGGCTGTCGAAGTTGATTACACGCATAAAAAGCAGTCCGGCGGTTCCGGTCAGTTTGCGCGTATCAAATTCGAAGTCACTCCGGGCGAACGTGGCGCTGGCATTACTTTCAGTGATGAAATCAAGGGCGGTAATATTCCGAAAGAATATATCCCGTCGATTGAAAAAGGCATGCGCGAGACGGCTGAAACCGGTTCGTTGATCGGCTTCCCGATTATCGATTTTGACATTCGCGTCTATGACGGCGCCTATCATGATGTTGATAGTTCGGCTCTGGCATTTGAAATCGCCGGTCGTGCAGCGATGCGCGAAGCGGCACAGAAATCCGGCATCAAGCTGCTTGAACCAATCATGAAAGTTGAAGTGGTGACACCGGAAGACTATCTTGGTGATGTGATCGGCGATCTCAACTCCCGCCGTGGCCAGATCCAAGGTACTGATACGCGCGGTAACGCCCAGGCTGTGAACGCCATGGTGCCGCTGGCCAATATGTTCGGTTATGTGAACGAGCTGCGTTCCTTCAGTCAGGGACGTGCGCAATATTCGATGCAATTCTCTCATTATGAGGAAGTGCCGAGCAATGTGGCTGAAGAGATCAAGGAGAAAATGGCCTAACAGCCACTCCTTTTCGAGGTAACGCGCTTTCCTTTTGCGCGGGTCTGACGGGAAATCCGCCAGACCGGCAAAAGGGTGTTGACAGAATTAGAGAGTCTCGCCAAAGCGCGGCGCAGACTATCAAGACGATAGAAAATCAGAGGTAAAATAAAATGGCTAAAGAGAAGTTTGAGCGCAATAAGCCGCATTGCAACATCGGAACCATCGGTCATGTTGACCATGGCAAAACGACGTTGACTGCGGCGATCACCAAAGTGCTTGCTGAAACCACTGGCGGTAAAGCTGTGGACTTTGCAAATATCGACAAGGCGCCTGAAGAGCGTGAGCGCGGCATCACCATTTCGACGGCCCACGTTGAATATGAAACCGAAGCTCGCCATTATGCGCACGTCGATTGCCCAGGCCATGCCGATTATGTGAAAAACATGATCACTGGTGCTGCTCAGATGGATGGTGCCATTCTTGTGGTTAACGCTGCAGACGGCCCAATGCCACAGACCCGCGAGCACATCCTGCTCGCTCGTCAGGTTGGTGTGCCGGCTCTGGTCGTGTTCATGAACAAGGTTGATCAGGTCGATGATGACGAGCTGCTCGAACTGGTTGAAATGGAAATCCGCGAACTGCTGTCCTATTATGACTTTGATGGCGACGCCATTCCCGTCATATCCGGTTCTGCCCTGGCAGCGCTCGAAGGCCGTGACGACGATATCGGCAAGAACAAGATTCTTGAACTGATGAAAGCGGTCGACGAAGCCATTCCACAGCCAGAACGTCCAGTTGATCTGCCGTTCTTGATGCCAATCGAAGACGTGTTCTCGATTTCGGGTCGCGGTACGGTTGTTACCGGTCGTGTTGAAAGCGGCATCGTCAATGTTGGTGATGAATGCGAAATCGTTGGTATCAAGGATACCACGAAGACCACCGTTACCGGCGTGGAAATGTTCCGCAAGTTGCTCGACTCCGGTCGCGCTGGCGACAACATCGGCGCACTGATCCGCGGCGTTGACCGTGAAGCGGTTGAGCGCGGCCAGGTTCTCTGCAAGCCAGGCTCGATCACGCCGCACACCGAATTTTCGGCTGAAGTGTACGTGCTGTCAAAAGACGAAGGAGGCCGTCATACGCCTTTCTTTGCCAACTATCGTCCGCAGTTCTACTTCCGTACGACCGACGTGACCGGCGAGGTGATCCTTCCTGAAGGCACTGAAATGGTTATGCCTGGTGACAACGTCACCATCGGTGTGAAACTGATTGCTCCAATCGCTATGGATCCGGGCCTCCGCTTCGCTATTCGCGAAGGTGGACGAACTGTTGGATCAGGGGTTGTCAGCAGCGTAACAAAGTAATATAGAACTGCCTCGCTGCCCGGATCGGTGATTCGGGCAGCGAGTTTTTCGCCGCTCCGGCCTTTTTCGTTAGAAAATCGGGGCGGTTTATTTTTGGCTCTTTGACATTGGTAACAGGTACATGGAAACGCAGAATATCCGCATCCGCTTGAAGGCATTCGACCATCGGGTTCTAGATCAAGCAACTGGCGATATCGCTGACACTGCACGCCGCACTGGCGCGCTTATCCGTGGACCGATACCATTGCCAACGCACATCGAAAAATTCACCGTAAACCGCGGACCTCACGTCGACAAAAAGTCTCGTGAGCAGTTCGAGGTGCGGACTTATAAAAGGTTGCTCGATATCGTGCAACCTACGCCGCAGACCGTCGATGCTTTGATGAAGCTTGACCTTGCTGCTGGTGTGAATGTCGAGATCAAGCTGGCCTGAGCCAACTGATTAGCGATGCCCGCCCCAGGCGGGGATCCAGACGAACGACAGGATACCGCCGGTTTTCACCGGGCAGCGTCCTCCGTCTTGTTCCGAAATTTTCGGAACTATTACAGCCCGGACGGGGTGACGCATGACAATTTGGGCTGGCAAGCCGGACGAAATGGTTCGTTCGGCCTCTGTGAAGGAGATTGATCGTGCGTACAGGCGTGATCGCGAAAAAAATGGGGATGACCCGCTTGTTTCAGGAAGATGGTCGGCATGTGCCGGTTACCGTTCTTTCCCTGGAAGAATGTCAGGTTGTTGGCGCTCGTAATCAAGAACGTGATGGCTATTTTGCTGTCCAGCTCGGTGCAGGCCCCCGCAAAGCGAAAAATGTTAACAAGCCGCAGCGTGGAGCTTTTGCCAAGGCAGAAGTTGAGCCAAAAGCGCGTGTTGCCGAATTCCGGGTTGATAGCGAAGATGCTTTGCTCCCCATCGGCGCTACCGTAACTGCCGACCATTTCATTGCCGGCCAGATGGTCGATATCCAGGGTGTTACCCAGGGTAAGGGCTTTGCTGGTGCGATGAAGCGTTGGGGTTTCGGCGGTATGCGCGCAACTCACGGTGTTTCCATCTCTCACCGTGCCCATGGTTCTACTGGTCAAAACCAGGATCCAGGCAAGGTTTTCAAGGGCAAGAAGATGGCCGGCCATATGGGTTCGAAAAACCGTACCCAGCAAAATCTGGAAATCGTCCGTACAGACGCCGATCGCGGTTTGATCTTTGTACGTGGCAGCGTTCCCGGTTCAAAAGGTGGCTGGCTTCTCGTCAAAGATGCGGTGAAAACTGCTCTGCCCGAGGGCGTTCCATTCCCGGGTGCCATGCGCCGCAATGCGGATGAAACGGCGACCGAAGAAGCGCCGGCAGGCATGATCGAAGCGGATGCAGAGATCGAAACTCCGGTTGGTCCAACCCATGCAGAAGTAGCCGAAGCGGCTGCAAAGCCAGCTGGCAAATTGGACGAAAAGTCTGATGCAGCAGATGACGCAGGGAAGGAGGGCTAAGCCATGAAATTGAAAGTGATAACCCTCGACGCGAAAGCCAAGGGCGACATCGAATTGAACGATGACGTGTTCGGTATCGAAGCGCGTGCAGATATTCTTCACCGTGTCGTCAACTGGCAGCGCGAAAAAGCACGTGGAACGGCTCGTCCGACCCGCGAGCGTTCGGACGTTGCTCGTACCGGCAAGAAATACGGCAATCAAAAAGGCGGCGGTACAGCTCGTCATGGCGATCGCCGTGCTCCGATCTTCATTGGTGGTGGTAAAGCCCACGGTGCCCGCAAGCGTGATTTCAACCCTTCGCTGAACAAGAAAGTTCGCGCTCTGGGTCTGAAAATGGCGCTGAGCGACAAGGTCAAGAACGAAAAGTTGATCGTGCTTGAAAATATTGATCTGAAGGAAGTCAAAACACAGGCGCTTCTAGCCCAGATTGCAAAGCTCGGTTTTGGCCGGACGGCGCTGATCATGGACGGCGATGTGATAAACGAGGCTTTCTCGAAAGCTTCGAACAACATTCCTCTCGTCAACGTGATGCCAGCTGCTGGTGCCAATGTTTATGACATTTTGAACCATGAAACGCTGGTGCTGACGCGCGCAGCGGTAGAAAAGCTGGAGGCGCGCTTCAATGGCTAAAAAAGAAGCAGTCGATATTCGTCACTATGACGTAATTGTCGGCCCGCATATCACCGAAAAATCAACTTTGCTCAGCGAGCATAATGCTGTGGTGTTCAAAGTTGCGAACACCGCGACAAAGCCGCAGATCAAAGCCGCCATCGAGGCGTTGTTTGATGTCAAAGTCAAGAACGTCAACACGCTGGTGCAAAAGGGCAAGACCAAAAAGTGGAAGGGTCGCCCTTACACACGCAACGACATCAAGAAGGCTGTTGTCACTTTGGCCGAAGGCCAGACCATTGACATCACCACGGGAGTCTAAGGGCACATGGCATTAAAATCCTATAAACCGACAAGCCCCGCCCGGCGTGGTCTTATTCTGGTCGACAAGAGCGGCCTTTGGAAAGGCAAGCCTGTCAAAAAGCTTGTCGAAGGCAAGAACAAGACTGGCGGCCGGAACAACAAGGGACATGTGACATCGCGCGGCATTGCCGGTGGTCACAAGCAAAAATATCGACTCGTCGATTTCAAGCGGCGCAAGTGGGATATGGCTGCGACGGTAGAACGGCTCGAATATGATCCGAACCGTACCGCCTTTATCGCGCTGATCAAATATGAAGACGGCGAACTGGCCTATATCATTGCACCGCAGCGTCTCGACGTTGGCGACAGCGTGATCGCTGGCCAGAAGACCGACGTGAAGCCTGGCAACGCGATGCTCTTGTCGCAGATGCCGGTCGGTACGATCGTTCACAATGTCGAAATGAAGCCAGGCAAGGGCGGTCAGATCGCTCGCTCTGCTGGTGCTTATGTTCAGATCGTTGGTCGTGACCGCGGTATGATTATTGTTCGCCTGAAAAGCGGTGAGCAACGTTATCTTCGCGCCGATTGCATGGCGACCGTTGGTGCGGTTTCCAACCCGGACAATTCGAACCAGAACTTCGGCAAGGCAGGCCGCACCCGTTGGAAAGGACGTCGTCCTCTTACTCGCGGTGTTGCGAAAAACCCAGTCGATCACCCGCATGGTGGTGGTGAAGGCCGTACTTCCGGTGGTCGTCATCCAGTGACGCCATGGGGCAAGCCAACCAAGGGTGCTCGTACCCGTAGTAATAAATCGACTGACAAGATGATCATCCGGTCGCGTCACGCGAAGAAGAAGAGGTAAGCATGGCTCGTTCCATCAAAAAAGGTCCATTTGTTGACCTCCACCTGCTGAAGAAAGCGCAGACAGCGCAGGAAAACAGTGTGCGTACGCCGATCAAGACCTGGTCGCGTCGTTCCACCGTATTGCCTGACTTCGTCGGCCTGACCTTCAGTGTTTATAACGGCATGAAATTCATCCCGGTTTCGGTGAATGAAGACATGGTCGGTCACAAGCTTGGCGAGTTCGCGCCGACGCGCAGCTTTTACGGCCATGGCGCTGACAAAAAAGGCAAGAAATAATGGGTAAGGCATCATCACCCCGCCGTGTTGGCGACAATGAAGCTTTGGCTGTCGGCAATTCCATCCGTGGATCTGCCCAGAAGCTCAACTTGGTTGCACAGCTGATCCGTGGCAAGAAAGCGGAAGACGCTTTGAACATCCTGTCCTTCTCGAAAAAGTCGATGGCAAAGGATGTCAGCAAGGTTCTCGCTTCAGCAATCGCCAATGCCGAGAATAATCACAATCTGGATGTTGACGCTTTGATCGTTCATGAAGCAAGCGTCGGAAAGTCAATCACGATGAAGCGCTGGAAAGCACGTGCTCGTGGTCGTTCAGCCAAGATTATCAAGCCATTTAGCCGCGTTCGCATTGTCGTGCGCGAGCATGAAGAGGAAGAGGCGTAACCATGGGTCAAAAGAGTAATCCTATCGGGCTTCGCCTGCAGATCAACCGGACCTGGGACTCTCGCTGGTATGCAGAAGGTTCGAATTATGGCGATCTCTTGATGGAAGACATCAAGATGCGCAAATATATCTTTGCTGCCCTGCCACAGGCAGCGATTTCAAAGGTCGTGATCGAACGTCCGGCCAAGACTTGCCGCATTTCCATCTATGCTGCACGCCCCGGCGTCATCATCGGCAAGAAAGGCGCGGATATCGAAAAGCTGCGTCGCAAGCTGAGCGACATGTCGTCCGGTGACGTTTCCTTGAACATCGTCGAAATCCGCAAGCCGGAAGTCGACGCGAAACTGGTAGCACAGGGCATTGGTGATCAGTTGATCCGCCGTGTGGCTTTCCGTCGCGCTATGAAGCGCGCGGTTCAGTCCGCTCTCCGTTTGGGCGCTGAAGGTATTAAAATTGTTTGTGGCGGCCGTTTGGGCGGCGCGGAAATCGCGCGGGTTGAATGGTATCGTGAAGGCCGCGTGCCGCTTCATACGCTGCGCGCCAATATTGACTATGCCGAGTTTGAAGCGCTTACCGCTTATGGCATTATCGGTATCAAGGTCTGGATTTTTAAAGGCGAGATATTGGGTCACGATCCAATGGCTCAGGATCGGCTGAATGTGGAAGCGCAAACTTCCGGCGTCCGCCCGCAGCACCAACGTTGATTTTTGAGGAATAGGTAGAGCATCATGCTGCAACCCAAGAAACATAAGTTCCGCAAGGCTTTCAAAGGCCGGATTAAAGGAAAAGCGCCAGGCGGCTCTAGCCTGAATTTTGGCAGCTATGGCCTGAAAGCCATGGAGCCTGACCGGATTACAGCGCGTCAGATCGAAGCGGCTCGCCGTGCGATCACGCGTCACATCAAGCGTCAGGGCCGGTTGTGGATCCGGATTTTCCCGGATGTGCCAGTATCCAAAAAACCTGCCGAAGTTCGTCAGGGTAAGGGTAAGGGCTCCGTAGAATATTGGGCTGCTCGGGTAAAACCAGGCCGGATACTGTTCGAACTGGACGGCGTTCCCGGACCGATTGCAGCGATCGCTTTCGAGCGGGCAGCGATGAAGCTCCCGATCAAGACAAAGGTTGTGGCCCGCCTCGGCGATACGTCACATCTGGAAGGTTAAGCTAGATGAGCATTAAAACAGAAGATTTGCGGACCAAAACCGACGATCAGCTCGAGACCGAACTGGGCGAACTGAAGCGCGAGGCATTTAACCTGCGTTTTCAGGCTGCGACCAATCAGCTCGAAAAACCAAGCCGGACGCGGGAAGTGCGTCGCACGATCGCCCGGATCAAAACATTGCAGGCCCAGCGTTCGAACGCGGCTCCCGCAGAAGCTAAGGCGTAAGGAACCGATATGCCAAAACGTATTCTCACCGGCACGGTTGTGTCAGACAAGGGCGACAAGACTGTTGTTGTCAATGTCGAACGCAAGGTGAAGCATCCGCTTTACGGAAAAATCATACGGCGCTCGAAGAAATATCATGCGCATGATGAGAACAATGAAATTAGCACGGGTGAAATCGTGCGCATCGAAGAAACGCGTCCGATTTCCAAGTTGAAGACCTGGAAGGTATTGGAGCGGGTCGGTGCAGCAGCCGGTTTGGCAACACCGACGGTAGGCGAGATTACGGCAAGTGATCCGAAGGACGAAAAGATCAAGGCGCCGGTTAAGCCAATCGTTGAGCCAGTGGTCGAAGCTACATCAACTGGCGAATAAGTTTAGAATATCCCGGATCTGCCGGGGTGACGAGGTAGGAAACGCCCGGCTTGCCGGGCTTATGAAGAAGGAATTGGATCCATGATCCAGATGCAATCGAACCTGGAGGTCGCTGACAATAGCGGCGCCAAACGTGTGCAGTGCATCAAGGTGCTGGGCGGCTCGAAGCGTCGCTTTGCTGGCGTCGGCGACATCATTGTCGTGTCGATCAAGGAAGCAGCACCGCGCGGCAAGGTCAAGAAGGGCGACGTTCACCGGGCGGTGATCGTGCGTACCAAGAAAGACATTCGGCGCAAGGACGGATCGGTCATTCGGTTCGACAGCAATGCTGCGGTTCTGGTCAACAACAACCAGGAGCCTATTGGCACCCGTATTTTTGGCCCCGTGGTTCGTGAACTGCGTGCGAAAAAGCATATGAAAATCATCAGCCTTGCGCCGGAGGTAATCTAATCATGGCCAATGCAAAGATCAAAAAAGGCGATACCGTCGTGATCCTGTCCGGCAAGGACAAGGGCAAGTCGGGTGAAGTCACCAAAGTGATGCCGAAAGATGGCAAGTGCATCGTTTCCGGTGTGAATATTGCTATCCGCCACCGCAAGCCGACCCAGGCAAACCCGCAGGGTGGCCTCGAGCGGCGCGAAGCGGCGATGCATATCAGCAAAGTGGCTCTGGCTGACCCGAAAGACGGCAAGCCGACGCGGGTCCGATTTGAAAAGGCAGAAGACGGAAAGATGCAGCGTTTCGCTGTAAAGTCCGGGGAGAAAGTCGATGGCTGAAAAAAAATATTTCCCGCGCATGCGCACAAAATATGACGACGAAATCGTCAAAGCGATGCAGGAAAAGTTCAACTATTCCAATCATATGGAAATCCCGCGGATCAGCATGATCACCATTAACATGGGCGTGGGTGAAGGCAGTCAGGACAAGAAAAAAGTCGCGACTGCTGCTTCAGAAATGGAATTGATTGCCGGCCAGAAGCCAGTGATCACAAAGGCGAAAAACTCGATCGCGACGTTCAAGCTGCGGGAAGGCATGCCGATCGGCTGTAAAGTCAATCTGCGCCGGGAACGGATGTACGAATTTATCGATCGGCTCGTGACAGTAGCAATGCCACGTATCCGGGATTTCAGGGGTCTGAATCCGAAAAGCTTTGACGGTCGTGGCAATTTCGCCATGGGCCTGAAAGAGCAGATCATTTTCCCGGAAATCGCCTATGACAACATCGACGTTGTGCGCGGCATGGACGTGATTGTGACGACAACCGCAAAGACAGACGATGAGGCGCGTGCGCTTCTGGCGTTATTTGGTTTCCCGTTCCCTAAAGAGGAACAATCGGAAGAAAAAGAAGCCGCGTGAGCGCGCTTCATTATACGGAAGGACGAGAACTTAAGTCATGGCGAAACTGAGTTCCATTAACAGAAACGAAAAACGCAAACGGATGGTGAAGAAATACGCCGGCCGTTATGCGAAACTGAAGGCGATGGCAGCAGATCAGTCTCTTAACGAGACCGAACGTCTGATGGCGCGCCTCAAAATGGCGGAAATACCGCGCAATGCGAATCCAACCCGCGTGCGCAACCGCTGTGAAACCACAGGAAGGCCGCGCGGTTATTACCGCAAGTTCCGCCTGTGCCGCATCGAGCTACGGGACATGGCCAATAAAGGTCTGATCCCTGGCGTAACGAAATCAAGCTGGTAAGGGAGAGATAATATGGCTTTTACCGATCCCTTGGGTGACATGCTCACCCGTATCCGTAACGGACAACAGGCACGCAAAGATAGCGTCGTAACACCTGCGTCCAAATTGCGTGGTGCCGTCCTCGAAGTGTTGCAGCGCGAAGGTTATATTCGCGGCTACAGCGAAGAAGAGGTCAACAAGCACCCCGGTTTGCGGATTGAACTGAAATATTTTGAAGGCCAACCGGCAATTCGCCACGTGGCCCGTGTTTCAAAGCCTGGTCGTCGCGTCTATAGCGGGTCGGAAGATCTGCCACGGGTTCGCAACGGCTTGGGCATAACAATCGTATCGACGCCACAAGGTGTTCTCTCTGACGCAGAAGCGCGTCAGGCGAAGGTCGGCGGCGAAGTACTGGCTGAGGTATTTTAATCATGTCCCGTATTGGCAAAAAATCAGTGGCTATTCCTGACGGCGTCACTGCCGTAATGGAAGATGGTCTGGTCAAGGTCAAAGGACCAAAGGGCGAGCTTTCGACCCCGATGGTTGATGATCTGACTTATGAACTGGGCGACGGTGGTTTGCAGGTCAGGCCAGCAAACAGTTCCAGAACCGCTCGTGCATTCTGGGGAATGCAGCGTACATTGGTGCAGAATCTGGTTGACGGTGTCACCAGCGGCTTCACCAAGGTGCTGGAGATCAATGGTGTTGGTTATCGTGCCGCAGCTCAGGGGAAAAACCTCAATCTGCAGCTTGGTTACAGCCATGATGTGAACTTCGCGATCCCAGACGGTATCGAGATCAAGACTCCCGATCAGACCACGATCGAAATCACCGGCATGGACAAACAGCAAGTTGGCCAGGTCGCTGCCGAAATACGCCGCTGGCGCAAGCCCGAGCCGTATAAAGGCAAGGGTATTAAATATCGCGGCGAATATATTTTCCGCAAAGAAGGGAAGAAGAAATAAGCCATGGCGAACATTTCTCAGTTCAAACGGCGCCAGCAACGCGTACGCAGCAAATTGCGGAAGCGCGGGCTCTCAAAGCCTCGTTTGTCCGTGCATCGCACGAGCCGGCATATCTATGCTCAGGTTATCGACGATGCCGAGGGCAAAACGCTGGCTTCCGCTTCGACCATCGACAAGGCGTCTACAGTCAAGACCGGCGCGGATAGCAATGCCGCAGCCGATGTTGGCAAGCGCGTTGCCGAAGCTGCCAAGAAGGCAGGCGTTAAAGAAGTAATTTTTGACCGTGGCGGGTTCCTGTTTCACGGACGTGTGAAGGCTCTGGCCGACGCAGCACGTGAAGGCGGATTGGAGTTTTAATATGGCTGATGAAAAAACAACACCAGAAGGCGCGGCACAGCCGGGCACCACTGGCGAAGGCAATCAGCCGGTAGCAGCTATCGCACCCGAAGCCAAAACCGGTGCACCAGAACGTCCAGGACGCGGTGGAAATCGCGGCGGTGGCGGCGGTGGTCGTGATAACCGCGGTGGCGGCGGTCGTGACAACCGTGGCGGCGGACGTAATAATCGCGGTGGTCGCGGTAACAATGACGGCGGTGAAGAGCTGATCGAGAAATTGGTCCACATCAACCGCGTGTCCAAGACTGTCAAAGGCGGCAAGCGCTTTGGTTTCGCTGCGTTGGTCGTTGTTGGCGACGGCAAGGGCCGCGCCGGTTTCGGTAAGGGCAAGGCGCGCGAAGTGCCTGAGGCCATTACCAAAGCAACGGCTGCGGCAAAAAAATCGATGGTTCGCGTACCGCTGCGTGACGGTCGGACCCTGCACCATGATGGCACTGGCCAATTTGGCGCTGGCAACGTGACCGTTCGTTCGGCTCCAGCTGGTACCGGTATTATTGCTGGTGGTCCAATGCGTGCCGTATTCGAAAGTCTTGGCGTTTCTGACGTTGTGACCAAGTCGAATGGTACAGCCAATCCCTACAATATGATCCGCGCAACTTTTGCCGCACTGGCAGATCAGTCGAGCCCGAAATCCGTGTCCCAGCGGCGCGGCAAGAAAATCACTGACCTGCTTGCACGTGCTGGCGGTTCGTCTGCTGAAGTGGCAGCAGATGCCGCGGCAGTTACGGAGTAATTTTTGATGGCCAAAGTTAAAATCAAGCAGATTGGATCCCCGATCCGCCGTCCGGAAGTTCAGCGCAAAACGCTGATCGGTCTCGGTCTGAACAAGATGCACCGTGTTTCCGAACTGGAAGATACAGCAGAAGTGCGTGGCATGATCCGTAAAGTACATCATCTGGTGGAAGTTCTTGAAGGGTAAAACCCGAGACTTCCGTGCGAATAAAAGCGAAAGCGAGTACAAGACATGAAATTAAACGAACTTAGAGACAATGAAGGCGCGCGCAAATCGCGCATGCGTGTTGGCCGGGGCATTGGCTCGGGCAAAGGCAAGACCGCCGGGCGTGGCCAAAAGGGTCAGAAATCCCGTTCCGGCGTAGCTATCAAGGGCTTTGAAGGCGGCCAGATGCCACTTCACATGCGTCTCCCGAAGCGTGGCTTTAACAACCCGTTCGGCACCGACTATGCAGAAGTGAACCTGGGCATGATCCAGAAGTTCATCGACAGCAAAAGTCTCGATGGCAAAGGCACGATCGATCACGCAACTTTGAAAGCTGCTGGCCTGGCGCGTGGTGGCAAGGATGGCGTTCGGCTGCTTGCCAAGGGCCAGTTGACCACGAAAATCACGATCACCGTTGCCGGTGCTTCAAAAGCCGCTGTTGCAGCGGTCGAAAAGGCAGGCGGAACAGTTGAAATTCTTCCAGCGGGCGGCGAACGCCGACCAAAGGGCGAGAAAAAAGCTGTGGCTTCCAAGCCTGCGCGCGAGAAAAAAGCCTTGAACAAGGCGAAAAAGAGCGATTGATCTTCAAGAGGCGCTAGTTTTAGCGCCTCTTTTTCTGGCCCCTTGTTTTTGATGCATTAACATCCGATATGGGGCGGGTTGCATGTCTGCAAATGCAGATATTCATCTCCGGAGATTGCAACGATACGCAATAGTTGGAGATGGGCCTCTGCCTCCGCAGGGGCGCGTTGCAAACTAATAGTGGGCAGGGAAGTCAAGCATGGCATCAAGAGCCGATCAGGTCGCAGCGAATCTAAGCCTGGCAAAATTTGGCGAAGCGACAGAATTGCGTAGACGCATCTGGTTCACGCTCGGCGCCCTTATCGTTTTTCGCTTACTAAGCTTTGTTCCGCTGCCTGGCGTCGATCCGGTCGTATTGGCTGATCTATATGATCAGACCCGTGGCGGCGTTCTGGATATTTTCAATACATTTTCTGGTGGGTCGCTGTCGCGGATGAGCTTGATCGCTCTCGGCGTCATGCCTTATATTACCGCTTCGATCGTGGTCCAGCTGGCGGCGGCGCTGTCGCCGACCTTGGCCGCGGTTAAAAAAGAGGGCGAATCTGGCCGCAAGAAGCTCAATCAATATACCCGCTATGGCACGGTTGGCCTGACCGCCGTTCAGGGCTATTTCATTGCCGTTGGTCTGGAAAGCTTCGCTTCCCAATCGGGTCTGCAGGCGGTTGTCGAACCGGGCTATATGTTCCGCGTTGGCGCGGTGATCAGTCTGGTTGGCGGCACTTTGTTCCTGATGTGGCTTGGTGAACAGATCACCAGTCGCGGGATCGGCAATGGTATTTCGCTGATTATTATGGCCGGTATTGTAGCCCAGATGCCAACCTTTGTCGGCAATCTGATGGAAGGCAGCCGGACCGGGTCGATCAGCGCCCTGACGATCGTTGGTCTGATTGTGATGGTGGCTGCACTGATCTTGTTCATCAGCTTCATGGAACGCGCCCAGAGAAGGGTGTTGATCCAATATCCCAAGCGAGCGACCCAGAATGGCGTGATGCAGGCCGATCGCAGTCATTTGCCGCTGAAGGTCAACACCGCCGGTGTGATCCCGCCGATTTTCGCCTCCTCGCTACTGTTGATGCCGCTGACGGTAACCCAGTTTGCCGGCAATACTGCGGCAGGGGAATCGGCATTTGGCGACTTCATTATTTCACTGAACCAATATCTCGCCCACGGCCAGCCGCTCTATATGGCGCTATATGCTGCGGGCATCGTCTTCTTCTGTTTCTTCTACACGGCGGTCGTGTTCAACCCGGAAGAAACAGCCGAGAATCTGAAGAAAAATGGTGGCTTCGTGCCAGGCATTCGTCCGGGCAAGAACACGGCTGATTATCTGGATTATGTGCTGACCCGGATCACCGTGGTTGGCGCTGCCTATCTGGCCTTCGTCTGTGTGTTGCCGGAATATGTGATGGCCCAGACAAGTCTGCCGATCTTCTTCCTTGGTGGTACCAGCCTGCTGATTGTCGTCAACGTAACGGTTGATACCGTGACGCAGATCCAGAGTCATTTGCTGGCGCTGCAATATGGCGATTTGCTAAAGAAGGCCAAACTCAAGGGCGGACGGCGCAAACGCTAAAGTGCGAACACGCTAATTTGACACTAGAATCATTCCATCATCACGGGGGTAATCGTATGGACATCATCTTGTTGGGGCCACCAGGTGCCGGGAAGGGGACCCAAGCGGGCCGTCTGGAAGATGAGCATGGCATGGTCCAATTGTCGACGGGCGATATGCTCCGGGCAGCGGTAAAAGCTGGCACCGAGGTCGGCCTGAAAGCCAAGGCTTTGATGGACGCAGGCGAGCTTGTTCCCGATGACGTTGTGTCTGGCATTATCGGTGACAAGCTGGATGAGCTAGGCCCAGAAAAAGGGGTTATCTTTGACGGCTATCCCCGAACAGCAGCGCAAGCAGCGTCACTGGACGAGATTTTGTTAGCCAGAAATCGCGTCCTTGCGCATGTGATCGAGCTTGCCGTTGATGAAGACGCGCTGGTTGAGCGGATCACTGGCCGGTTCACTTGCGGCAATTGCGGTGCAGGCTATCACGACACATTCAAACAGCCTGCCGTCGAAGGCGTCTGCGATGTGTGCGGCAAAAGCGAATTCAAGCGCCGCCGGGATGACAATGAAGAGACCGTGCGCACCCGCATGAAAGAATATCGGGCCAAAACAGCTCCGATTCTTCCGATCTACGAAGCGCGCGGCATCGTGCGGAAGGTCAATGGCATGGGTAGCATGGCGGAAGTCAATGAAGCTATTGAGGCTGTGCTGGCGCTCTGAACAGATTTCACGGGAGACAAGGTCATGGCTAAGCTGGCATTTCGCGCAATATTGGCAATCGCAACGCTTTGCAGCATGTCCGCCGCGAATGCAGAAGTGACCAACACCGCCGACAATGGCTTTACCGTGCAGCACCAGAGAGTCATTTCCGCTGATAATGAAGCGGTCTGGAAGGCGATGATCGCGCCGTCGCGCTATTGGAATAGCGATCACAGCTGGACCGGTGATGCTGAAAATTTCTATCTGGTGCCGCAGGCCGGCGGCTGTTTTTGCGAGCTGATCCGGACGACGTCGGACGACAATATCAAATCGTCAGACGGCAGCGTTCAGCACATGCGGGTGATCTACGCGCACAACAACAAGATGCTCCGCATGTCCGGCGCGCTCGGCCCGCTCCAGGGTGAGGCGGTGATCGGCACGTTGACCATGCTATTGCAGCCGCAAGGCGATCGCACCGTGGTTCGGTTCACCTATAAGGTGGGCGGCTATATGGAATTTCCGGTAGATCAGATCGCGCCGGCGGTAGATGGCGTGATCGGAGAGCAACTGGGGCGTCTGTCGGCCTTGTTCGGCGATGCGGACGAGGCTGCTGGCGATTCTAAGGATGAAGCGGTCGGGCAAAGTGACGACGAAGCGAGCGACGTCGACAAGGATGACGACCTGAGCTGATTCAGACCCCATTTCAAGACTTTACCTAGCCTGTTTAATAGTTCTATGAGGAGTCCATACTCGTTGCCGGCTTGAGGAGGTCGACAGCGATAAACGGGTCGTGCAGACATTCAATATTTGAGGGGTTAGACGATGGCCGTTTCCGATCATGTAGATTTTCCGACATTCATGGAAGGCGTCAAGAAACGCAATCCGGGCCAGCCTGAATTTGTTCAGGCCGTGCAGGAAGTCGCGATGGATATCTTTGATTTCATCGAAGACAAAGAAGCCTATCACACAGCACAGATTCTACGGCGTATTGCCGAGCCTGACCGGGTGATATCATTCCGGGTTTGCTGGGAAGATGACAATCACAGCGTCCGCGTGCAACGCGGTTATCGCATCCAGAATAACAATGCGATCGGCCCCTATAAGGGCGGTATCCGTTTTCACCCGAGCGTCACCGAAAGCGTGCTGAAATTTCTGGCGTTCGAGCAGACCTTCAAAAACTCATTGACCGGACTACCGATGGGCGGCGGCAAGGGCGGTGCAAACTTCAACCCCAAGGGCAAGTCCGACGCTGAAGTCATGCGCTTCTGCCAGTCGTTCATGACTGAATTATATCGTCACATCGGCCCGGACACGGATGTTCCCGCCGGAGATATCGGCGTGGGCGGACGTGAAATTGGTTATATGTTTGGCCAGTATAAGCGTATCACCAATCGCTGGGAAGGCGTGCTGACCGGCAAGGGCATGGAATATGGCGGCTCTCAGATGCGCCCGGAAGCGACCGGTTACGGCGCGGTCTATTTCATGGAAAATATGCTCAAGCATAGAAATGACGCGATCGCTGGCAAGACTGCCGTCATTTCCGGTTCCGGTAATGTTGCCACCCATGCGGCCGAGCAGATTACCAAGCAAGGCGGCAAGGTCTTGACGCTCTCGGACAGCGGCGGCTTCATCCATGATCCCGATGGCATTGATCAGGACAAGATCGACTGGATCAAGGATCTCAAGAATAACAAGCGAGGCCGGATCAGCGAATATGCCGATCATTTCACCAGCGTATCCTACCATGAAGGCAAGCGCCCGTGGAATGTGCCCTGTGACCTGGCACTGCCTTGCGCGACACAGAATGAACTCAATGAAGAAGAAGCCAGGGAACTGGTTAGCAACGGCGTGATTGCCGTGTCGGAAGGCGCGAACATGCCGACCACGCTGGAAGGCGTCCACGTCTTTCATGATGCCAGGATCATGTATGGTCCGGGTAAAGCTGCCAATGCTGGCGGTGTCGCCGTCTCCGGTCTCGAAATGAGCCAGAATGCGGAACGGATCAGCTGGAACCATGCGCGGCTTGGCGAGATGCTGACCGATCTGATGGAAGGCATCCACGGCAAATGTGTCGAATATGGCGATCAGGGCGATGGCTATGTCGACTATGTGAAGGGCGCCAATATTGCGGGCTTCAAAAAGGTGGCGGATGCCATGCTGGCTTATGGTGTCGTCTAGATTATAATTATCTTGCGCAAGAATGTGCCATCGGCCAAATCATTGGCCGATGGCACAGGCAAATATCCCCAAGGTTAAGCGGCTCCTTAAAAAGCTGAAGGAGCCCTGCGAAATCGGTTGGTGCGAGCTGATCGATTTGCCCGAATTCGGCGTGATAAACCTCGATGCCAAGGTTGATACCGGGGCAGCCACTTCCTCGCTCCACGCCACCCGAATCAAGCCATTTGAAAAAGACGGACAGCAATTTGTGCAATTCACGATCCCGATGGGATCCGGCGTTGCAGACCATCACTGCGAAGCGCGGGTCTACGGTCAGCGTAGAATCAAGAGCAGTAATGGTGTCATGCAGACCCGTTATGTGGTAGAGACAGTCATGAAGCTCGGACCGCTAGAGTGGGTCGGGCATATGACGCTTGCCAATAGGCAATCAATGATATTTCCGGTCCTCATAGGTCGTCGGGCGCTGAAACGGGGCTTCCTCGTCAATAGCGCCAAGCGCTGGATGCTGGGCCGGCACGAAGAAAGATAATTTATGAAAATCGCTATGCTTGCCCGAAATCCGAGACTCTATTCCCACAAACGCCTGGTCGAGGCGGCGGAAGAACGCGGTCATGAGATGAGAATTCTCAACACGTTGCGCTGTACAATGAACATTACATCTCATCGGCCGAGCATATTGTATAATGGCGAAACGCTAACCGGCTTTGATGCTGTGATTCCGCGTATCGGCGCATCGATCACCCATTATGGTCTGGCCGTGCTGCGCCAGTTCGAGATGATGGGCGTATGGCCGCTGAACGAAAGCGTTGCCGTCGGCCGCTCGCGCGACAAGCTGCGCTCAATGCAGATTTTCGCCAAACATGGCCTGGGCTTGCCGGTGACCGCTTTTGCTCATGATCCGAAGCAGACCGACGAAGTGCTCAAGATTGTTGGCGGCGCGCCGGCGGTCATCAAGCTGCTCGAAGGTACCCAGGGCATTGGTGTGGTGCTTGGCGAAACCAACAATAGCGCCAAATCGGTTATCGAGGCATTTCGTGGGCTTAACGTCAATATTCTCGTGCAGGAATTCATCAAGGAAGCGGGCTCGAGTGACATCCGGATCTTTGTGGTCGGCGGCAAGGTTGTCGCGGCGATGATGCGGACGGGCGCGGCGGGCGATTTTCGCTCCAACCTCCACCGGGGCGGTACCGCAAAAATGGTCAAGATCACGCCGGAAGAGCGGTCCACCGCGATCCGGGCGGCAAAGGTGATGGGGCTGAACGTCGCAGGCGTTGACATATTGCGCGCCAATCATGGTCCGGTGATCATGGAGGTGAATAGTTCGCCGGGTCTCGAAGGTATCGAGACCGCGACCGGCAAGGATGTGGCCGGTCAGATAATCGAATTTATCGAAGCCAAGGCCAAGTCCGGCAATACCAAGACCAAGGGCCAGGGATAACAGGCCTGCGTCTGGCGGAAGTCGCGGACAGAGACTGGTGCCGGGACGGAATGGGCAATCTGCCGATTCCGTCCCGGCTGCCGTTTATATCACTTCATCCTCGTCGAGCAGCTGATTGCTGGTGATCGCACCCTCGATCTGCTCCAGCCGTTCTCCCACCGTATGGAATATTCTTACTTCGGCAATGTGGAGCAGCGCGTCGCCCTGATTGACGACCGGCAGGTTGCTGTGGCCGATAACAATCCCGTCAACCGGCGAGAGGATCGCTTCTTCGCCATCGCCAAAAATATCGCTGATATAGGCTACGGGATCGCCTTTGTGGACCTTGGTCCCGGATGGCGAAACCAGTCGGCAAATACCGCCTCTGGTTGAGCGCAGCCAGACCGTGCGGGTCGCCTGGGCTGGCGGAGCCCCGCGCTTTCCGAGCCGTTTGGTGTCGATCATCTCCAGTTTCTTGAGCACTCGCAAAATGCCGTTGACCCCGGTCAATACGGAAAATTCGTCGAAGCGCAGGGCTTCTCCGGCTTCCATCAGCAGCATGTCGACGCCGGCTTCCCGTGCCAGCGCGCGCAGGGAACCGGGGCGCAAATCCGCCTCGATGACCACCGGTGGCCCAAATTCGAGCGCCAGTTCCGTGAGTTCGGCATTGCCCGATGCGATGCGGATCTGTGGCAGATTATACCGGTGCTGCGCGGCGCTGTGGATATCAATGCCGAGCGAGCAATGATCGATAATCTCGGTAGAGAAAATATTGGCCAGCTGCGACGCCAGCGAGCCTTTTTCGGTTCCCGGAAAAGACCGGTTGAGATCCCGGCGATCGGGCAAATAGCGGCTGTGGGTGATGAAGCCGAACATATTGACCACCGGCACGAAGATCACGGTCCCGGCCATGCGCGACGGGTGGAGTTTCTTCATCACCCGGCGGATGATCTCGGTGCCGATGATTTCATCGCCATGGATGGCCGCGCTGATGAATATCGTCGGTCCGGTGCGCTTCCCGTGAAATACGCGTACGACCATATTGGCCTGCATCCCGGCCGAGAGATCGCTGACCGGAATGGCAATATCGCCGATTTTGCCCGGCGCAATCGTCTGTCCGCCTATTTCAAACAGATCATGCTTGTTTCTATTGGTCACTGATTTCCCCCGATCAACTTCGGGAAACGTTACTGTATTTTTTTGTCAAAGCGAAGCATGAACGGCAGGGGTGGTTCTCCACTCGCGAGCCGCTCCATTACCTGGCTCACGATGCTGCGCTTGCAGGCTAAGGCCGTTGAGCCTCGGGGAGAGCCACTCCCTAGAAAGCATCCCACATTGGCTCGTTTTCCTTCGAGTCTGGCGAGGAAGACTCTGGCCAGCCACAAGGCCAAGGCGGTTCCGATTCCAGCAGGCCAAAATTTATCGCGCGATCATGTCGGAGAGCTAACATCGGTGGTTTTTAAACTATTGTCTTTCAGGCTAGTGGGCTAGGGACTGAGTAGGCAGGGAATAGCCGGTTTTGTAGGCATTCCCCGGTTGACACCGACGCAGACTCGCCCTACGCCACAATTATTCGAAATCCAACACAACCGGCAGCGCCCTTCGTGCGTCCGCTGGTTTTGTGCGTTTCGGGTGTGTTTTTAACGACTTGGCGATGAGATAGGGCCCTGCGAATCGGGTCTTGTGGAGCATGGAGAAAAATATTGGCACGTATTGCTGGGGTAAATATCCCCACTAACAAGCGCGTAATCATTGCGCTTACCTACATTCACGGTATCGGACGCACCGCTGCGGCTGACATTGTTGAAAAATTGAAGATCGATCCAGCCCGCCGGGTTCAGGACCTTACCGATCAGGAAGTTTTGCACATTCGTGAAACGATTGATGCCGATCATACGGTTGAAGGCGATTTGCGGCGTGAAGTTGCAATGAACATCAAACGTTTGATGGATCTGGCCTGCTATCGCGGCCTGCGTCACCGTAAAGGCCTGCCAGTTCGCGGACAGCGTACGCATACCAATGCGCGCACCCGTAAAGGCAAGCCCAAGGCGATTGCTGGCAAGAAGAAATAAGGCTTGTCTTCGGATAAGTATTTTCAAGATATTTAGGTAGGAATTGATCAAATGGCACGCGAACCGCAGCGCATAAAGAAAAGCGCGCGCAAAAACATTTCGGCAGGCGTAGCGCACGTCAACGCCACTTTTAACAACACGATGGTCACCATCACTGATGCCCAGGGCAATACGCTAAGCTGGTCCTCCGCAGGGATGATGGGTTTTAAGGGCTCTCGCAAGTCGACACCATATGCCGCTCAGGTTGCAGCGGAAGACGCTGGCAAGAAAGCGGCTGACCATGGCGTACGGACACTTGAAGTCGAAGTAAAAGGCCCCGGTTCCGGTCGTGAATCCGCTCTTCGTGCGCTTCAGGCCGTTGGCTTCACGATCACCTCGATCCGTGATGTGACTCCCATTCCGCATAATGGTGTTCGCCCATCAAAACGGCGCCGCGTCTAAAACCGCTCGAGTTTCTGGGACAGGCCGGTTGGCCGGTCCCACATTTTTAAAATTCAGAGCGGTATTGACGTCCACATCCGCTCTTTGAACTACTAGGGGAAGTCCATGACTGTCAATATGAAGAACTGGCAAGAACTGAAGAAGCCCAACGTCCTCGACATCAAGTCCGGCGGAGATCCGAAGCGCAAGGCGACTTTCATCGCTGAGCCTCTGGAACGCGGTTTTGGCCTGACCATGGGCAACGCGCTGCGCCGCGTGCTTCTGTCCTCGCTTCAGGGTGCGGCAGTTACCTCGATCAAGATCGAAAACGCCCTGCACGAATTTTCGTCGCTGCCCGGCGTTCGTGAAGATGTGACCGACATTGTCCTGAACATCAAGCAGATTGCATTGAAAATGGAAAGCGAAGACGCAAAGCGTCTGCAACTCTCCGCAACCGGTCCTGGGGAAGTCAAGGCTGGCGATATCGCTGTCTCCGGTGATATTGAAATCATGAACCCGGAAATGGTAATCTGCCATCTCGACGAAGGCGCTTCGCTGAACATGGAACTGACCGTCAATGTCGGTAAGGGCTATGTTCCGGCAGTTGCCAACCGTCCTGCCGACGCACCCATCGGTCTGATCCCGATCGACTCGCTCTATTCGCCAGTCCGTCAGGTATCGTACAAGGTCGACAATGCCCGCGTTGGTCAGGAACTGGACTTTGACAAGCTGAACCTCACCATCGAAACCGATGGCACGGTTACCCCGGAAGATGCGATCGCTTATGCGGCCCGCATCTTGCAGGACCAGCTGCAGCTTTTCGTGCATTTCGAAGAAGCTCTGGAACAGGTTTCCTCGCCGATCGGCATGGCCGCTCAGCAAAGCCAGGCAGAAAGCGATGCCAACCAGCTCAACCGCTATCTTCTCAAGAAGGTCGACGAACTGGAACTCAGCGTTCGCTCTGCCAACTGCCTCAAGAACGACAATATCATCTATATTGGCGATCTCGTGCAGAAGACCGAAGCCGAAATGCTGCGCACACCAAACTTTGGCCGCAAGTCCTTGAACGAAATCAAGGAAGTGCTGTCCAGCATGGGTCTGCGTCTCGGCATGGACATCCCCGGATGGCCGCCTGAAAATATCGAAGAAATGGCCAAGAAGCTTGAACAAGAGCTGCTCGGTTAACTTTTCCGTCATCCCGGCGCAGGCCGGAATGACACAAGGGGGTGACTGGTGATGCCTCTATAAAATCACCTGCTGCGGGGTACCTCATACGGCCCCTTAACGAACGAAGGAAATAACTATGCGTCATAGAATGAAGGGCCGCCGTATGCAGCGGACCGGTGCTCACCGTCAGGCTCTGCTAAAGAACCTCGCGGCTGCACTGATCAAGCATGAACAGATTCTTACGACTGTTCCCAAGGCGAAAGAATTGCGGCCGGTTGTTGAAAAACTGATCACGCTCGGCAAACGAGGTGGCCTGTCCAACCGTCGTCTGGCGCATGCGCGTTTGATGGACGAGACCCAGGAAAAGAAACTTTTCGAAGTTCTTGCTGACCGTTATGCCGAACGCAGCGGTGGTTACACCCGTATCATTCGCGCCGGTTTCCGTGGTTCCGATGCTGCCCCGATGGCGATCATCGAGCTGGTTGACCGGGACGTGGACGCGAAGGGTCAGGACAGCGGTCCGGACCAGAGCGTACAGGATGAATACGAAGAAGCATAAGTCCTTCATCCAGGATACAGTTTCAATTGATATGGGAGGCCGTGAGCGATAAGCTTGCGGCCTCTTTTCTTTTGCCCGGAGTGAACATGCGCAGTCTGACCCGTTTGACATTGGCCATGGGATTGGCCGTGACCTCACCCGTGCAGGCTGCACCTCATGAAAATAAGGAAAACTCGCTGACTTACCCAGAAACTAAGACTGTCGATATCGTCGACGAGCAATTTGGCGAATATATTTCTGATCCCTATCGCTGGCTCGAAAATGACGTCCGCGAAGACCTGGATGTTGCCGCATGGGTGAAGGCCCAGAATGCGGTCACCAACGCCTATCTCGCAAAGCTCGATGGACGCGAAGTCCTGGCGAAATCGATTACAGAATTGTTTGATTTTGATGATCTGGGGATTCCGGTCGAAGCTGGCGGCAAATATTTCTACGAGCGCAAGAGTGGTGGCCAGAATCAGGCTGTGCTTTATGTTCGCGATGGCGTGGATGGCGAAGAACGGGTGCTGATTGATCCGGCAACATGGTCGGACGACGGGGCTACTGCGCTGGCCAATTGGAAACCGTCCGGTGACGGCAGCCTGCTCGCTTATGCGGTGCAGGATGGTGGTTCCGACTGGCGGACGGTGAAGGTCCTTAATGTGGAAACGGGCGAGGTCAAGGCGGATACGGTAGAGTGGGCCAAGTTCACCGATCTGGTGTGGATGCCCAAAAATTTCGGCTTTCTCTACTCCCGTTATCCGGAACCGGACGAAGGCGAGGCGTTCCAGTCGCCTAACCTGAATCATGCCATCTATCTGCACCTTGTCGGCACCGATCAGACCAAAGATACAAAAGTCTATGCAACGCCCGACCAGCCTGAGCTCAATCACTTCGCAGAACTGACATCTGACAAGGAATGGGTGATGATTGTGTCCGCTTCCGGCACCGATGAGCGCGTTGAGCTTACGATGATCAAGGTGGATGCGCCTGAACTGGAAACGCGCAAACTGGTCAGCGGCTTCGACTATGACTGGCGGCTGATTGATGGCGTCGGCGACACACTATATTTCACGACCAACAAGGACGCTCCGCGTCTACGCGTGGTTAAAATTGATCTTGGCGCGGATGAGCCTGAATTTATCGAATTGGTTGCGGAAGGCGACGCAGTGATCAATGGAGCCATGATTGTCGGTGACAGGCTGGTGATCAGCTATCTTGTCGACGCCAAAAGCGAGCTTTCGGCTTTCGATCTCGACGGCAAGGCGCTCGGCACGCTCGATCTGCCCGGGCCGGGGCAGGTGGGTAGCCTCAGCGGTTCGATGAAGAGCGATGAAGGCTTTTTTACCTTCCAGAGCTTCAACCAGCCAACGACGGTTTTTCGCTACGAAGGGAAAACAGCGCCGACGATCTGGGCAAAGCCGTCGCTGCCTTTTGATCCGGAAGCGGTCGAAGTCACGCAGCGATTCTACAAAAGCAAGGACGGCACCAGGATTCCGATGTTCCTGGTGCACATGAAAGGGCAGGATCTCTCGCAAGGCGCGCCGACACTGCTCTATGGTTATGGCGGGTTCAATATTTCCGTACTGCCGCAATATAAGCCGGCCTGGATGGCGTGGATCGAGGCGGGAGGCGTGTTCGCATCGGCCAATCTGCGCGGCGGCGGTGAATATGGCAAGGAGTGGCACGATGGTGGCCGCCTGCAGAACAAGCAGAATGTGTTCGACGATTTTATCGCAGCCGGAGAATATCTGATCAGTGAAGGCATTACGCCGGCAGACGGTCTGGCTATTGAAGGGCGGTCCAACGGTGGATTGCTGATTGGCGCCGTCATGAATCAGCGGCCCGATCTGTTCACCGCCGGTCATGCCGCAGTCGGCGTGATGGACATGCTCCGTTTCGACCGGTTCACCGCCGGCCGCTATTGGGTCGATGATTATGGCTATCCGAACAAGGAGCAGGATTTCAAAACCCTGCTCGGCTATTCGCCTTATCACAATATCCGGAACGGCATTGATTACCCGGCTTTGATCGTTTCGACCGCCGATACCGATGATCGGGTGGTTCCGGGCCATAGTTTCAAATATACCGCGCGCTTGCAGGCCCTGGATACGGGTAGTGAGCCTCATCTAATCCGGATCGAGACCCGGGCCGGTCATGGCAGCGGCAAGCCGACCGACAAGCTTATTGAGGAATATTCGGATATCTACGCCTTCCTGGCGCAGGCGATCGGGCTCACGCTGGCTAAATAAACTATATTTTTAGCGGCACAGGATAGTCGCGAACCGATCAAACCAGTCCGGATGACGCTAATCGTTGGCGAATTGACTCCGGTGAGCTGGCGCCTTGTTGTAAATTGGAGAAACACATCTTGTTCATGTAAATAGCTCGTAACATGAACGGATGCTGTCAGGTCAGTTCAGTCGCCACTCAAGCCGAATCACCTAGAAGGGCTTTGCAAGCTCGGGAAATGGTTTCGGGCAGTGTGAAAGGAAAGTGGACATGAACAAGTTGAACAAAGCTCTTGTTGGAACCGCTGCTGCTGCTGCAATGGCTGTTTCTGCTACCCCCGCAATGGCCAAGGATGGCCGTAATGGTGGACCGAGTGCTGGCGAGATTATTGCTGGCGTAGCGATCATCGGCGCGATTGCCGCGATTGCGAGTTCCGGCAACAACGACCGGAATTATCGCGATACCAATTATCGGAATGGCAATCAGCGAAATGCCAATTATCGCGGTGACCGTTACGACAACGAGCGTTACACCGAATCCCGCTTCGGCAATGGCTATCGTCAGATCGGCCAGCGTCAGGCTGTGAACCGCTGCGTGCGCGCTGCCGAAAACGGAGCGACCAACCGCGGTCGAGCGTCGGTAACCGACATCCGCGACATTGACAGGACGCGCTACGGCTATCGGGTCAAAGGCAGAATTCTGGTCGAACAGGGCCGCGGTCGCCATCAGAGATCCGGTTACGCCGACGAAGGCAAATTCACCTGCTATATCGAAGGCAATAGGGTTAGCGACGTTCAATTCAGCGGCCTGAACTACAGCCGTCGCTAAGAGCGATGAGCGAAGTTAAACAAGCAATGATGGTTCAGCCTGGTGACAGGCTGGGCCAACTATATTCGATTCGACGGCAGGTTTTTGAATAAAAAGTCTGCGCTTGATAGGGGTGTCTCCGATGACTAAAATGACCAGATTTTCTGCTTTTGCAGCATCCACCGCGCTGGTTTTCACCGGCTTTTCACCAGCCATGGCTGCGCCGATGCACAGCGGAGTCGCTATCGCTACACCGATTGATGTGGCTGCGCTGGGCTGGACTGCCGACAGTGACACGGCAAAAGGCTGGGGCGATTATCGTCGTGACCGGGGTTACCGTGGACATCGGCGCCATCGCGATGGGATCAGCGGCGGTGATCTATTGGCGGGTATATTGGTGATCGGCGGCATTGCAGCCATCGCCAGCGCAGCATCAAAAAATAGCCGTGACAGGCGCTATGAAGATCGCGACTATCGCAGCGAAAACCCTCGCTATGATGATCGGCGCGCCGACCCGCGCGATGAAAGCAGATATGACCGGGGGACCGGTGATATGGAATCGGCGATAAATGCCTGTTCCGATGCGGCTGAACGGCAAGCTGGCCGCGATGCGCGCGTTTCTGCCGTCCAATCAGTGGTCCGTGATGGCGAAGCCTGGCGGGTCGAAGGCATATTATCGAACAGTGAGCAAAGCTCATTTCTCTGCGGAGCCAGCGAAGGCCGCGTGGATTTCGTGCAACTCGGTGACGGCGATCTCGCCTTTGCGAATTAAACCGCTGTCCGGCCAAATTCCTGACGAGTGACCGGGTGCGATGCGCTGAGGCCACCGTCAACGGCAATTGCCTGGCCATTGACATAGGATGAGCGGTCAGAAGCCAGAAAAAGTGCCACTTCCGCCATCTCCATCGGAGCCGCGCCACGGCGTAGCGGATTGAGATAGCCGAGCCGGTCTTCCTTGCCCTTTTCGCGGGCTTTATCATAAATGAACTGGGTCATGCCGGTTTCGGTAATGCCCGGACAAATCGCGTTGCAGCGCACATTCGACGTCGCAAATTGCTGGGACGCAACCTTGACCAGATTGATAACGCCCGCCTTGGAAGCCGAATAGGCTGGGCCGCCTGCGCCGGATCTGATGCCGGCGACACTGGCGGTGCAGATGATCGAGCCGCCATGCTTGCTTTCGGCAATTACCTTGCCGGCATATTTGCAGGCCAGAAACGGTCCGATCAAATTGACTCGCAACACTTCCTGCCATTCGGCGACACTGCTATCGAATATACCTTCAAATCCACCGCCGATGCCGGCGTTGGCAAAGAACACATGAAGATCGCCAAAACGCTGTTCCGCTGCCTCGACAAGCATTTCGACATCGCCTTCCGATCCGGCATCGGCCTTGATCGCGATGATATTGCCTTCGGAGCCTTTCGCGGTGTCCTCGACCGCGTCGGTGATGTCGCTGGCGATGACCTTCGCGCCATGTTGAGCGAATAACAAGGCCGCGGCGCGGCCGATCCCGCTACCAGCACCGGTGATGATCGCGACTTTGTCCTTGAGGTCCATTTTAGGCTCCTGCTCGTTGTGCGACTTGCCATCCTGCCTGTGCCAATGGCGTTACCCGATCCGACATTTCCGCTGCCGCTGCGCTGTTTGCGGTGCCATCGACCACCCGCTTCTGGATGCCCTGCAGAATAGCAGCAATCCGGAAGAGATTATAGGCCAGATACCAATCCATCGGCGGAAGCTCGGCCATGCCAGATTTCTCGCAATAGCGGGCAATGGCTTCTTCGCGAGAGGGGATGCCCAGCGCCGCGAGGTCGACGCCCTTCAATCCGCTGCGGCCTTCGGGCTCGATTTCATAGGCCATCAGCCAATAAGCGAAATCTGCAATCGGGTCGCCGAGGGTCGAGAGTTCCCAGTCGAGAACCGCGATTACCTTGGGTTCATCATGGGCAAAAATCATGTTGTCCAGCCGGTAATCGCCGTGGACGATGCCAAAGCTTTTCTGTTCCGGAATGGTTTTGGTGAGCCACTCTATCAGCTTGTCCATTTCGGGAATTTCCTGAAGTTCGGACAGTCGATATTGCTGCGTCCAGCGGGAAATCTGGCGCTCGCAATAATTGCCGGGCTTGCCGTGTTTTTCCAGTCCCAATGCGTCCGGATCAAAGCTGTGCAGCGAGGCCAGCGTGTCGATCATCTCATGATAGATGGCGCGGCGTTCCTCGGGATTGCTGTCGGGCAATGTGCCGTCCCAGAATGTCCGGCCGTCGGCCATGCCCATGATGTAGAACATCGTACCGATCACGCTGTCGTCTTCGCACAGGCCATAAGGCTTGGCGACGGGGAATCCGGCAGGATAAAGACCGGCAATCACCCGGAACTCGCGGTCGACCGCATGGGCCGAAGGCAATAATTTTCCGACCGGTTTCTTGCGCAATACATAGGAAGTCGTCGGCGTATCGATCTTGTAGGTTGGATTGGACTGGCCGCCCTTGAACTTGCTCAAAGTGAGCGGGCCGGCAAAACCCTCGACATTGGCTTCCATCCATTTCTGCAGGGCTGCTTCGTCGAGCTTGTCCTTCTCCGGCACGTCCATCGTACCGGTCATATCTTCCTGTGGATTCATGGAAGTCCCTCTTCCTTTAACTAAAGACAATCACGGAACGTGCCGAATCACCTTTTTTCATTTTATCAAAACCGTCGTTGATCTGCTCTAGCGGAATCGTTTCTGCCACAATGCTATCCAAATCAAGCAGTCCGCGCAGATAAAAATCTACCAGACGCGGGATATCAATCGGGAAGTGGTTTGACCCCATCAGCACGCCCTGCAATTTCTTGCCGGAGAGCAAATCCATCGCGCTCAGGCCGACTTTGTGATCCAGCGGCATCATGCCAAGGATGGTTGCAGTGCCGCCGCGCTTGAGCGAACCGACCGCAAGATCGCCGGATGCAGCACGGCCCACGGCTTCAATCGCATGATCAACGCCGCCTTTGGTGAGTTCTAGTATCTGTGCGGCTGCGTCATCCGCAGACGCATCAATCACATCTGTCGCGCCAAGCTTGATCGCAAGATCGCGTTTTTCCTTGATCGGATCCGCAGCAATAATCCGGCCGGCACCGGCGATTTTGGCGGCATTGATCGTCGCCAGCCCGACGCCGCCGCAACCGACGACGGCGATGGTTTCACCAGGCGTGAGCTTGCAGGCATTGAAGATCGTGCCCGCGCCGGTGGTCACGGCACAGCCAATAACCGCTGCCCGATCAAGTGGCATCTCCGGATCGATCCGCACACAGGCATGTTCGTGGATCAGCATCTGCTCGGCAAAGGCCGACAGATTGAGCATCTGTGCCACGGTCGAGCCATCGGGCCGGGTGATCCGCGGCGCTTCGTCAGCGCGCCGCCGCGTGTCTGCGCCAAGACACAAGGACATCCGGCCAGACACACAAAACTCGCAATGTCCGCAATAGGCTGACAGGCAGGAGACGACGGCATCGCCGACCGCGACGGTGCGAACTTCGCTACCAATCGCTTCGACAATCCCCGCCGCCTCATGCCCCGGAATTGCGGGCAGAGGATGTGGATAGCTGCCATCGATGAAATGCAGATCCGAATGGCACAGCCCGCAGGCGGCCGTCCGGATCAGCACTTCATGCGGTCCCGGTTTGGAGATGACGACGTCTTCGATTACGAGCGGTTTACCCGCCTCAATCAGGACAGCAGCTTTCATCGATGTCTTCCTTTTTAGCGCGTTACAGCCAGATCACCTGAGGAAAATTCTTCCTTCATCTTGCTGCCATCGGCGGTTTCGGCATATTTGCCATATTCCATCTTGGCGACCGTGCGATTGTGTACTTCGTCCGGACCATCGGCAAGCCGCAGGGTCCGTTGGTGCGCATAAGCACTGGCGAGACCATAATCGTTTGAAACGCCGCCGCCGCCATGGGCCTGAATCGCATCATCAATGATTTTCAGCGCCATATTCGGAGCCTGAACCTTGATCATCGCGATTTCGGCCTTGGCATATTTGTTGCCGACCTTGTCCATCATGTCTGCGGCTTTCAGGCAGAGCAAACGGCTCATGTCGATATCGATCCGGGCGCGAGCGACGCGCTCATCCCAGACGCTATGCTCGGAAAGGCGTTTGCCGAACGCGATCCGCGATTGCAGGCGCTTGACCATTTTTTCGAGCGCTTCTTCGGCGACACCGATGGTCCGCATGCAGTGATGGATACGACCGGGTCCGAGGCGACCCTGAGCGATTTCAAAACCGCGCCCTTCGCCGAGGATAATATTGGCCGCAGGAACGCGAACGTCCTTCATTTCGACCTCCATATGGCCGTGCGGTGCATCGTCATAGCCAAAGACGGGCAGGTGACGGATGATATTTACGCCCGGTGCGTCGGTTGGCATGAGAATCTGGGACTGCTGTGTATAGCGGCTGCCCTCGAATGTGGTCTTGCCCATCACAATTGCTATTTTGCAGCGCGGGTCGCCGAGGCCGGATGACCACCATTTGCGGCCATTGATGACATATTCATTGCCATCGCGGACAATCGCGGTTTCGATATTGGTCGCATCGGAAGATGCAACGGCTGGCTCTGTCATCAGGAAGGCGGAACGAATTTCACCGTTCATCAGCGGACGCAGATATTGTTCTTTCTGTTCCAGCGTGCCGTAGCGGTGGAACACTTCCATATTGCCGGTATCGGGAGCGGAGCAGTTGAACACTTCGGAAGAAAAGCCGACGCGGCCCATTTCTTCTGCGCACAAAGCATATTCCAGATTGGTCAGGCCAGGGCCTTCAAATTCAAACACATCGTCAATATGGGTAAGATTGGGATTGGCTGGCGGCATGAACAGGTTCCAGATGCCGGCTTCCTTGGCTTTCTTCTTCTCTTGCTCAACCACTTGCAGGACCTTCCAGCGTTCGCCGGTTGATTCTTCTTCGTGAAAATCAGCCATGCGGGGCCGGAGGTGAGTCTCGATATGATCGCGTACCCGGTTGCGCCAATATTCCTGCTTTTCGGTGAGATCGAAATCCATTCCCAAATCCTTTTCTTTTTAACTATGCGATTAACTTATCAGAGGCGGCGCAGCTTTGCCACAGCGAAAGCGTCTAGCCCTTACCACCCGTCATTTTTCTCATTCCCCCTGATGATGTGGCCAGACGGCCCATAGGGCTGGGATCGGCAGCGACATGGCTCTACATCGTCGCAGGTAGCGCAACCCGGCCTTGAACAGCGA
>Ga0209491_10001858_pt1 | contig 39527 bp, 37 predicted proteins | sample BON02_FD_187213 | JGI IMG/M metagenome (GOLD analysis project Ga0209491, IMG submission 187213) | Freshwater microbial communities from Lake Bonney liftoff mats and glacier meltwater in Antarctica - BON-02 (SPAdes) (version 2) | ecosystem: Environmental > Aquatic > Freshwater > Ice > Glacier... | reverse complement strand
TGGTGCGGCTGGCAGGATTCGAACCCACGACCCCTTGGTTCGTAGCCAAGTACTCTATCCAACTGAGCTACAGCCGCTGAGCCTCATATTCTAGCACCTGATATTTGACAATTCCACAGTTGCGTTAAATTATTTACAAATAGATGCAGGCATGCGGACATACCAACGGCTAGACAAGTCACATTTAAAACTGTGCATGCAGCAGCCTGTTTACAACGACATAAAATAACAGGCTGCACACTAGTAGACGCTGGCCCGCAACGCACAGGACTCACACCATGGCACGTACGCTTTACGACAAAATTTGGGACGAACACGTCGTCCATTCCGAAGAAGACGGTACCGCCGTTCTATATATAGACCGGCATTTGGTACATGAGGTCACCAGCCCCCAGGCTTTTGAAGGCTTGCGCCAAGCTGGGCGCAAGCTGTGGCGCGCCTCTTCAATTGTGGCCACTGCCGACCACAACACGCCGACCCAAGGTTGGGAGCAGGGCTACGATGGCATTACAGACCCGGTCTCAAGAGAACAAATCGTCACGCTAGACAGCAACATTGCCGCATTTGGTGCGGCGGCCTATTTTCCATTTCTAAGCAAGCAACAGGGCATTGTTCACGTGATGGGCCCAGAGCAAGGCGCAACCTTACCGGGCATGACCGTGGTGTGTGGCGACTCACACACCTCTACCCACGGCGCTTTTGGCGCGTTGGCGCACGGCATTGGTACCAGTGAGGTTGAGCATGTCATGGCCACCCAAACGCTGCTCGCTAAGAAAGCCAACAACATGCTGGTGCGCGTGGACGGTCAGTTGCCTGCGGGCTGTACGGCTAAAGATGTGGTGCTGGCCATCATTGGTCGAATTGGCACCGCTGGCGGCACGGGCTACACAATTGAGTTTGGCGGACAGACCATCCAAGAGTTGTCCATGGAAGGCCGTATGACGGTGTGCAACATGGCCATTGAAGCTGGCGCGCGCGCAGGCTTGGTGGCGGTAGATGACAAAACCATAGCCTACGTCAAGGGGCGCCCTTTTGCGCCAACCGGTGCCGAGTGGGATCAAGCAACGGTTTACTGGCGAGGCCTGCACTCAGATGCCGATGCCAAGTTTGACCATACTGTGGTGCTGCAAGCTGCCCACATCGTGCCGCAAGTCACTTGGGGTACATCGCCTGAAATGGTCACAGGTATTGATGGCTTTGTGCCAGATCCTGACACCATCAAAGACCCCAGCCAACGCGATGCCACAGAACGCGCACTCACCTACATGGGCTTGTCGCCCGGTAAGGCCATTGCAGACATTTTTGTAGACAAGGTTTTTATTGGTTCGTGCACCAACAGCCGCATTGAAGATATGCGCGCCGCCGCCGCCGTGGTCAAAAAGCTGGGCAAACGCGTCGCCAGCAACGTCATTGTTGCCATGGTTGTGCCTGGCTCTGGCTTGGTAAAAGTTCAAGCCGAACAAGAAGGCCTGCATCATATTTTCAAGGCCGCGGGTTTTGAATGGCGCGAGCCAGGTTGCTCCATGTGCTTGGCCATGAACGCCGACCGCCTAGAGCCCGGCGAGCGCTGCGCATCCACAAGCAACCGCAACTTTGAGGGCCGCCAAGGCGCACAAGGACGCACCCATTTGGTCAGCCCCGCCATGGCCGCCGCCGCCGCCGTACACGGCCATTTTGTTGATGTGCGCGGCCTCGCGTAAGCCAAGCAATACAGGAATTCAGCCATGCAACAATTTACATTACACACGGGCTTGGTCGCCCCTATTGACCGAGAGAATGTGGACACCGACGCCATCATTCCCAAACAGTTTTTAAAGTCCATTCGGAAAACCGGCTTTGGCCCTAATTTATTTGACGAATGGCGCTACCTAGACCCGGGCTTTCCTGGGCAAGACCCCGGCAGCCGCAGACCCAACCCTGACTTTGTACTCAACCAGTCTCGCTACGCAGGTGCTTCTGTGCTGCTGGCGCGAAAAAATTTTGGCTGTGGCTCTTCGCGTGAGCATGCGCCTTGGGCTATAGATCAATATGGCTTTAGGGCCATCATTGCGCCTAGCTTCGCAGATATCTTTTTTAACAACTGCTACAAGAATGGCTTGCTACCCATTCAATTGCCAGAAGCCACAGTTGGCACTTTGTTTGACGAAGTTGCAGCTTTCCCAGGCTACGTGCTCACCATAGACTTGCAGCGCCAAGTGGTGATCAAGCCGCAAGGCGAAGAAATTAAATTTGAGGTGCAGGCATTTCGCAAGCATTGCCTTATCAACGGTTTAGACGATATTGGCCTGACGCTTACGCACGCCGACAAAATCAAAGCCTTTGAATCAAGACGATTGCTTGAAAAGCCTTGGTTGGCCCATAGCTTGCCTACTCCCAACGCTTAACGCGCAACAGTTTTTAGACACACAACACATACACCCATGAAAATTGCAGTACTGCCAGGCGACGGCATAGGCCCAGAAATTATTGACCAAGCTGTCAAGGTGCTACGAGCCACCGGCTTGCCCTTGGACATGTCGTTTGCCCCTGTGGGCGGCGCTGCCTACGAGCAGCATGGCCACCCGCTACCGGACAGCACATTGCAGTTGGCACAAGACGCAGACGCTATTTTATTTGGCGCTGTAGGTGACTGGAAATACGACACGCTAGACCGCCCTCTGCGCCCGGAACAAGCCATATTGGGTTTGCGCAAGCAGTTGGGCCTATTTGCCAATTTTCGTCCCGCCATTTGCTACGAGCAGTTGGTCGACGCCTCTAGCCTCAAGCCTGAGCTGATTGCTGGCTTAGACATACTCATCATTCGCGAGTTGACCGGCGACATTTACTTTGGCCAGCCGCGTGGACGCCGAACGGCCACGGATGGCCATTTCCCAGGCGCAGAAGAAGCCTTTGACACCATGCGCTACTCACGACCAGAAATTGAGCGTATTGCGCACGTGGCCTTTAAAGCCGCACGCTTGCGCGACAAGCGCTTGACCAGTGTCGACAAATCCAATGTGTTGGAAACTTTTCAATTCTGGAAAGACGTGATGACCGAGGTCGGACAAGCCTACCCAGATGTTGTCCTAGACCACATGTACGTGGACAACGCCGCCATGCAATTGGTAAAAGAGCCCAAGAAATTCGATGTGGTGGTGACAGGCAATATGTTTGGCGACATCTTGTCAGACGAAGCCTCCATGCTCACAGGCTCAATTGGCATGCTGCCCTCAGCATCTCTGGATGTGAACAACAAAGGCTTGTACGAGCCTAGCCATGGCAGCGCACCTGACATTGCAGGCCAAGGTGTTGCGAACCCATTGGCCACCATTTTGAGTGCGGCTATGATGCTTCGCTACTCGTTACACCAAGCGGCTATGGCTGACAAAATCGAAAACGCCGTGAAGGCCGTGCTGACGCAAGGTATGCGCACGCCGGACATCTACGCACTCGGCACCACCAAAGTGGGGACCACAGAGATGGGTGACGCGGTTGTGAGCGCACTGCTGGCGCAACGCTAAGCAGCCAGCTCTTGACGCGCTAGTTTGAGCACTTGCCAGCCGCTGGTAAGTGCCAAACTGGCCATGGCACTGGCGACCAACAAATCTGGCCACGCGCTGCCACTGCCCAACACACCACCGGCAGCCGCCAACACAGCAACGTTGCCGATGGCATCGTTGCGCGAGCACAGCCAGACGCTGCGCATATTGGCATCCCCCTCGCGAAAAGCGTACAGCATCCAAGCCACGCCCACATTGGCGACCAAGGCCACAACGGCAACACTGCCCATGATCAAGGGCTCTGGCACCTCGCCGCGCCACGCTGACCAAACTGCATAAACCAGCACGCCAACGCCGAAGCCCATCATGCACACGCCTTTAAACAGGGCCACGCGTGCTCGCCAGGCGATTGCAGACGCCAGCACCGCCAAGGACATGCCATAGTTCAACGCATCGCCACCAAAATCAATGGCATCCGCCCACAACGACAACGAGTTGGCACTCAACCCAGCACGCAGTTCCACAACAAACATCGCCGCATTCACCACCAAAGCGATCCACAGAATAAGTCTGTAACGGGGTAGATTGGTCATGCGTTCAGGAGATGGCGTGTCGTGCGAACAAATATGTGCAGCCATAGGCTTGTCCTTTCAATGGGTCAGCAGGCATGGATTCATACCTGGTGCTACCATTTAAAACCCTGTAGTCACTACGGAGTCAAGCGCTTCATATGAAAATTAAAGAACTGGCAATTGCGGCCTACACAGACACGGAGACCATACGGTTTTACGAAAAAAAAGGCTTGATGCCGCACCCCCCACGACTGGCTAACGGCTACCGCGACTACCAAGCAGTGCATCAAGAGCGCTTGCTGTTCATTCGCCATTGCCGCAGTTTGGACATGCCGCTGGCAGATATTCACAGCTTGCTAGACATGACGCAAGCCAATGCATACACCAACTTACACGCCGAGTCATTGGTCAGCAATCACATCGACCGTGTACAGCTCAAAATAACCAGCTTGCAAAGACTGCTTGGCCAGCTTCAAAGCCTGCGCGCAAGTTGCCGTAACGCTTCACCTGACCAAGCATGCGGGGTGTTGCAAGTGCTGGTAGAGGCCGCTCATGGGGAGGCATGCGCATGCCACTCGCCGCTGGCCACTGGTGGCCCCTCCTTGACATGTAAGCCATAACGTCGCGCAGGCCGCTAGAGGCATAACAAACCAATCCGTTGCTCAAACTGTCTGAAGCGCAGGTTGTCGCCAGACTTGGACCATCAGTCACCTTGTTTTATCCTGTATAGACGTAGCGCAAATGCACTACAATTTGTTGCTAAATTGTGCAGTTCACGCTGCAGCTCTGTCGCCAAGCGTTTGCCACGTGCTGGGCAGTGCAAGACAACCAACACCATTGCGACGATAAAAGGCTAACAGCCCCCGCTCGTTGTGCCCAACCGGCCAAACGGGTCTGGCTCTGCAGTATTGAACAGTCGGTGCTGGATGGGCACAGGTTTTTTATAAATGTCATTGTTAAAGAGGCGAACAGTCATGAGTCAGTTGGTAGGTTTGATAGGTTGGCGCGGTATGGTGGGCTCGGTGCTCATAGACCGCATGATGGCTGAAGGCGATTTTGAGCTGATAGAACCATTGTTTTTTTCCACCTCCAACGCTGGTGGGACTGCGCCGCCCCAAGCTAAAAACGAAACCAAGCTACAAGACGCTTATGAGATTGCTGCCCTCAAGCGTTGCGAGATCATCATCACAGCCCAAGGCGGTGACTACACCGCCGAGGTATTTCCAAAGTTACGTGCTGCTGGCTGGACTGGCCATTGGATTGACGCAGCGTCCACATTGCGCATGAAAGACGACGCCGTCATCGTCTTAGACCCAGTCAACATGCCCGTCATCAAAAACGCGCTTGGCAATGGCAACACCAACTGGGTAGGCGGCAACTGCACGGTCAGCTGCATGCTGATGGGCGTTGGCGCTTTGTACAAGGCCGGCTTGGTGGAGTGGATGAGCACACAAACCTACCAAGCAGCCTCTGGCGGCGGTGCACAACACATGCGCGAGCTGTTGACGCAGTACGGCACACTGCATGCTGAGGTCAAAGCCTTGTTAGACAACCCCACAAGCGCGATATTAGAAATCGACCGCATGATTGTGGCCAAACAACGCGCTTTAACCAGCGACGAAACAGCGAACTTTACCGTGCCGCTAGGCGGCTCATTGATACCCTGGATTGACAAAGACTTGGGCAATGGCATGTCGAAAGAGGAGTGGAAAGGCATGGCAGAGACCAACAAAATTTTGGGCTTGGGTGAAGGCTTTACCGCACCCGCCATTCCGGTTGATGGTTTCTGTGTGCGCGTAGGTGCAATGCGCTCCCACAGCCAAGCACTGACCTTTAAGCTGAACAAAGATGTACCAGTAGCTGACCTAGAGGCCTTGATAGCCGCTGACAACGACTGGGTAAAACTAGTGCCCAACAACCGCGAGGACACCATGCGTGATCTCACGCCTGTGGCTGTGACCGGCACCATGACCATTCCGGTAGGTCGCGTTCGCAAGCTGGCTATGGGGCCTGAATACGTGGGCGCATTCACCGTTGGCGACCAGTTGCTGTGGGGTGCTGCTGAACCGCTGCGCCGTATGTTACGGATATTGCTAGACAACTGAGGCAGTCACTATGGCGCGAGGCTTCAGAAGATCAACAGCTTCTAAAGCCTGTAGCAGCAGCACTCGCGAACTTGGCTTGACTTTCTACATGGTGCTACAGTTTGTATAAGCCGGTTTTATTGATTCACTCGCACATGGAACACCCGATGTCAGCCAATCAACACACATCTCTCTCGCGCTCAAGAATCTCCCTGAAGCTGCGAATCCTGGGTGCGGCCACAGTATGGCTAATCAGCAGCATGAGTTGGGCCGTTGACCTAGGTGGCGCAACGGTTCAGTCTAGCCAAGGCGAGCCCTTGCGGGCACGCATTGAAGTGACTGGCGTGACCGCGGCTGAGCTCGCCAACATTGACATTAAGCCAGCACCACCTGCCAGCTATGCGCAAGCTGGCTTGCAATACCGGGCCAGTTTGGCCGTGATGACTGTGGACATCCGCAGGCGGGCAGACGGTAGCACCTACGTTGATATCAGCACGCGAGACGCGATTGAGCAAGCCAACACAGATTTGCTGTTGACTGTGCGCTGGTCCAGCGGCGTGTTGCAGCGAGAATTCGCTTTGCAACTGTTACCCGCAGCAAACAGTTCCGAGTCGCCTGCTTTGGCAGATGTAACACCTGCAAACGAGCGTGTGCAAAACGGCGATACCGCCAGCGAAATAGTTGATAGATCTTTCAAGACTTTTGGTGAAGATGTCAGTGCCAATCAAGCACTCATTGCTTTGCAGAGAAACAACACGGCAGCTTTCATACAAGACAACCTAAACCTCATCAGAGCGGGCGCCACGGTCACCTTGCCCAGCGCAGCCCAAGTGCGGGCAGTCGACGCCGGTGAGGCCGACAGACTGGTACAAGCGCAATTGGCGCAATTTCAAGCCTACAAACAACGTTTAGCCGGCAACGCAGCGCCGGCCACTGTCACACAAGACCCAAAAACCGGTAGTGTGCAGCAAGAACAAACCGCAAAACCGGCCGCTGGCGACCGTTTGGAACTCAAGGCTACACAAGACTCAGCCAAAGAACTGGAGGCCATAGCTCAGGCCCAAGCTGCACAAGAAGCCACACAACGTGAGGCTGCTGCACAGCAGCGAATCAACGAGTTGCAAGCGCTTAAAGACGAGTTAACCCCCACCACTGATTCAACATCAGCCGCGCAGGAGGCGGCAACTGCAGCCTCTAACAGCGCAGCCATCACAATGGGCACATCACTCAAAGAAGTGCCTACTGCCAAGGCGGCTGTAGACCCAACAGCAGTATCAACAACCGCCCAAACAACTGACAGTGCGTCGGACAGCCAATCCACGCAATTGCAAAGCATGGCTGCGCACATTCGCAACCACGCGTTTTGGCAACATCCACAAGTCCAGCACCCACTGTTTTGGCCCATTGCTGCGGCCCTGTTGGCGCTGCTGTTGTGGCTGTTTATACCCAAGCGTAAACGTGCTGAAGACGAAGGACCTGACAGCGCTGATGGCTATGAAACTGGTCCTGTAGCTGACAACTTTGGCCCAACGGCCAACCCTATTCAAGACGCGACACCCGTCGCAACCAGCTCTGAAGCAGATTCAGATCACAACCATGACGGTGGTGAAGACAGCTTAAGCAAGGCCTATGGCTTGTGGCGCGCTGGATTTCAAGACTTGGCTGTTCACACACTGAACCAAGCCTTGGCATATGACACCGACCGTCCCGATTACTACATGGCACTGCTTGATTTCCACAAACAGCGCGGGGCACAACTGGCCTTTGAAGCAACTGCGCGGGAATTAAAACCCTTGGTCGACTTAGGCTCAGCTGAATGGGCACAATGTTGTGACTGGGGCCGAATTATCGATCCTGACAACGAGCTCTACAACGAGCAAGCTGCATCTCCCATTACCAGCATGACGGACTTGCGTGCGTCTGACCTAGACCTCAAAGACAACCGTTGAACCCAACAGGCGCTTTCGCAGATACAGAGCCCACAGGGTCACAACGCATTGCCCTCGGTGTGGCCTACCAAGGCTCGGCGTATTTTGGTTGGCAAAGTCAGGCCGACGGTAATACGGTTCAAGACAAGTTACAGCTTGCCCTAGGGCAATTTACCGCTGGCGAGTCCATAGGCACTGTATGTGCTGGGCGCACAGACTCTGGTGTGCATGGTCTGATGCAAGTGGTGCACTTTGACAGCCACACCTACAGAGACGAGGCATCGTGGGTGCGAGGCACCAACCGCTACTTACCCAAAGACATCGCTGTGCAGTGGGCACGCGTGGTGCCCAAAACATTCCACGCGCGTGGCAGCGCTTTGACCAGGCGCTACGCCTATATCGTGATGGCTGATGGTGTGCGGCCTTGCTTAGATGTGGACCGCGTGGGATGGATTCACCACCCCTTACAAACTGCGCACATGGCCACAGCGGCCCAATACCTGCTGGGCGAGCACGACTTTTCATCTTTTAGAGCCGCACAATGCCAGTCACCCTCTCCCGTCAAAACCTTGCTCCGTGCCGACCTCACGCACATGGGCGCATACATTCGCCTTGACGTAGAAGGCAATGCATTTTTGCACCATATGATTCGCAACATCATGGGCTGTTTGATTGACATTGGTTTGGGGAGACGCTCGCCGGAATGGATTCAAGAGGTGCTGGCAGCGCGCAACCGCAACGCAGCCTCACCCACCTTCAGCCCCAGCGGACTGTATTTTCTAGGCCCCACATACGACGCGCATTGGGGGCTACCCGAGCGCACACCAGCATTTGACAGCCTACCTCTATGAGCTCTACCCGTATTAAGTTTTGCGGCTTCACGCGTGAAATCGATGTTGAAAACGCCATTGAAGCCGGCGCCGATTTCATTGGCTTTGTGTGCTACGCCAAAAGCCCGCGCTTTGTCACCCCTGAGCGTATTGGGCAACTGGCGGCCATGCTGCCGTCGCACATCACGCCCGTGCTGTTGTTTGTAAACGCACCCGCCTCTGAGGTAACAGCGGCCTTGGCGCAGGCGCCTGGTGCCGTGCTGCAATTTCACGGGGAAGAAAGCCTGTCCGATTGCGAGCGGTTTGACCAGCCTTTTTGGAAAGTAGCACGTGTTCCTGTGGGTAATGGCGCAGCCGGCTTTGATCTTTTACAATTCAACCAACAGTACCGCCCGGCACAAGCCATTTTGTTAGACGCAAAAATTGATGCTTATGGGGGCGGCGGACATTCTTTTGACTGGACAGCTTTCCCGTGGTCACACCCCGAACTAAACGCAAACCATCGCCTCGTTTTATCTGGTGGACTCAATCCTGCAAATGTGACCGATGGCATTCGCCTCGCTAGGCCTTGGGCCGTTGATGTCAGTTCTGGCATAGAGCAATCAAAAGGCATCAAAGACCGCACGCTGATGCTTGATTTTTACCAAGCCGTTCGCAGCGCTCACACTTAGCCATATGGCCAGTTGCGCCAACCAGCAGCCGTTGCTTTACAGTGGCTCTGTTGAGACGCTGCAAGCACACAGTCAATACGTTTTTCCGATAGAGGCATTCCCATGGACAACTACCAACAACCCGATGCGCGCGGCCATTTTGGCCCTTATGGCGGCAGCTTTGTGAGTGAAACCCTCACACACGCCATTGCCGAATTGAAAGACAATTACGCACGCTACCAGCACGACCCAGAGTTTTTGCGTGAGTTCAATTACGAACTGGCCCACTTCGTAGGTCGCCCTAGCCCCATCTACCACGCTGCACGCACCAGCAGTGAGCTTGGTGGCGCACAAATTTACCTGAAGCGCGAGGACTTGAACCACACCGGCGCGCACAAAATCAACAACGTGATTGGCCAAGCCATGCTGGCCAAGCGCATGGGCAAACCCCGTATCATTGCCGAAACCGGTGCCGGCCAACACGGCGTGGCCACAGCTACCATTTGCGCCCGCTACGGGCTTGAATGCGTTGTATACATGGGCAGCGAGGACGTCAAGCGCCAAAGCCCCAATGTGTACCGCATGAAGCTGCTTGGCGCGACAGTCGTACCTGTCGATTCTGGCAGCCGAACCTTGAAAGACGCGTTGAATGAAGCCATGCGTGACTGGGTCACCAACGTTGAAAACACCTTCTACATCATTGGCACTGTGGCGGGCCCACACCCCTACCCCATGATGGTGCGCGATTTTCAAAGCGTCATAGGCAACGAATGCCTAGAGCAAATGCCAGTCATGACCGGCAGACAACCCGATGTAGTCGTCGCCTGCGTGGGCGGGGGCAGCAATGCCATGGGCATTTTTCACCCCTACATCGCGCACGTCAATACGCGCCTCATTGGCGTGGAAGCTGCAGGCGAAGGCTTGGACACAGGCCGACACAGCGCCTCTATCAGCAGAGGTACACCGGGCGTGTTACACGGCAACCGCACCTACTTGCTGCAAGACAGCATGGGGCAAATTACCGAAACACACTCCGTCAGTGCAGGCCTTGACTACCCGGGCGTTGGCCCAGAGCACGCTTACCTTGCAGACATCAAACGGGCAGAATACGTGGGCATTACCGACGCAGAGGCATTGGATGCTTTCCATCACCTGTGCCGCGTCGAGGGCATTATTCCAGCGTTGGAATCCAGCCATGCGTTGGCTTACGCCATGAAAATGGCCAAAACCATGTCACCAGACCAAACGATCTTGGTCAACCTATCAGGCCGCGGCGACAAGGACATTGGCACCGTGGCCGACCTCAGCAACGCCGATTTCTTTTGCCGCCCAAGTTGCTCAGGCCAAAGCGTCAAAGGCGGGATTCAGGCAGGCGAACAGGTTGTGGAGTTCAAGTCATGAGTCGCATTCAACCGACCATGGCCGCTTTGGCGGCCAACGGCCAACGCGCGCTGATACCTTACATCACCGCGGGCTTTCCTCAACCAGACATCACACCATCGTTGATGCACGACATGGTCAAAGGTGGGGCTGACATCATTGAACTGGGCGTCCCTTTTTCTGACCCCATGGCCGATGGCCCTGTCATTCAACAAGCAGGCGAGCAAGCTCTGCGCGACGGCATCGGCTTGACCCAAGTCCTGGCCATGGTGAGCGACTTCAGACAAAACGATGACACCACACCGGTGGTGCTCATGGGCTATGCCAATCCGATCGAGCGCTACGACCACAACCTGGGTGAGAACGCATTTGTGCGCGACGCCAAAGCCGCAGGAGTTGATGGTGTATTGGTCGTGGACTACCCACCTGAAGAATGTGAGGACTTTGCTGCGGCGCTGCGTGCCCAAGACATGGACCTTATATTTTTACTAGCGCCCACGTCTACCGACGAGCGCATGGCCATGGTTGGGCAACTTGCAACTGGCTATGTGTACTATGTGTCGCTTAAAGGCGTTACTGGTGCTGGTCATCTTGATACCGATGCCGTGGCCGCCATGCTGCCGCGTATTCGCAAGCACATCCACATACCAGTGGGGGTAGGCTTTGGTATTCGGGATGCACACACAGCATGCGCCGTCGGCGCTCAAGCAGATGCGGTTGTTATTGGTACGAAAATCATTCAAATTGCGCAAACGTCGCCCAAGGATGAGGTTGGCAGCCATGTGCGGAACTTCCTTAGCGAAATAAGAATTGCCCTCAACGCCTTGGGGCCACGCTAAACTAGCATGTTGGTGGTGCCACCACCACCCGCAGCTGAGCACCCCCATGTGCCGCAGCTGCTAGGAAACAGGGAATTATCATGTCTTGGTTAGAAAAACTATTACCGCCACGTATCAACCCCACGCTTGCGGCTAACAGGCGCAGCGTGCCAGAGGGTGTGTGGACAAAATGTGGCCAGTGCGACGCCGTGCTGTACAAGTCCGACTTGGAAAAGAACACCTACGTCTGCCCGCATTGCGACCACCACCACCGCATGGGCGCGCGCGCGCGACTGAATACTTTTTTAGACGCCGCAGGCCGTTACGACATTGCGCAGGAAGTTGAGCCCGTCGATGCGCTCAAATTTAAAGACAGCCGCAAGTACGCCGAGCGTTTAAAAGAAGCCAAGAAAAATACTGGCGAAACAGACGCCTTGGTTGTCATGAGCGGCAGCGTGTTGAACATGACCGTGGTGGTTGCCGCGTTCGAGTTTGATTTCATGGGCGGCTCTATGGGCTCGGTGGTCGGCGAGCGCTTTGTGCGCGGCGTCGAACACGCGATTGAACAAAAGTGTCCGTTCATTTGCTTCACTGCCACCGGTGGCGCACGCATGCAAGAAGGTTTGTTGTCGCTGATGCAAATGGCCAAAACGAATGCGTCACTGACGCGCTTGGCCAAAAAGGGATTGCCTTACATCAGCGTGCTGACTGACCCAACCATGGGCGGTGTGAGTGCAGGATTTGCATTCATGGGTGATGTTGTGATTGCCGAGCCAAAAGCCCTGATTGGCTTTGCCGGACCACGCGTGATTGAAAGCACCGTGCGCGTGACCTTGCCTGAAGGTTTCCAGCGAGCCGAATTTTTGCAGAGCAAAGGCGCCGTTGACTTGATTTGCAACCGCCTTGAGTTGCGCCCAACCATTGCAAACCTCCTGGCCATGATGCAGCGACAAAGTGCGGATGCTGTAGGCTGACTTGCCACGCTTGTGGTGCCCACAACCAGTGCCACGGCTGGTATGCAAGCAAGATCGATGTGCAAGGCAAGTGGCAAAAACGTTTGGCTTGGCTAAGCGCTTTGTAGCAACACCATCAGCGCACCAGCGCCGCCATCGCAGCCTCTGGCTTGCACAAAGGCAAGCACTTCTTTCTTTTGGACCAACCACCGCTGGGCCTTCAGTTTAAGCACGGGTGTTTTACCAGGTGAGCCCAAGCCCTTGCCATGAATCACACGCACACAGCGCCAGTCGTTCATAACAGCTTTGCGTAAAAAAGCTGACAAGGCTTCTCGCGCTTGGTCACTGCGCAGGCCGTGCAAGTCAACCTGCCCCTGCAACGACCAGTAACCGCCGCGTAATTTACGCAACACATCGTCGCCAATGCCGTTGCGCCTGTAACTCAATGCCTCGTCGGTTTCTAACAAGCTGGTGACATCAAAGTCATCTGACAGCGCCGAGCTCATGACAGTGGCATTGTCTGAATCGCGTTGTTTGGGTCTGGGCTCAACCTGCGCACTCGCGTGCGGTGCACGCCCTGCATCTTTAATAGGGCTTACCTCACCCACCGTGAACTCAAATAAGTGGCGTTCTCGCCTGGCTTGCTCGTGAGCCAGTGCCTGGGCAACGGCTGCCTCTTGGGCAGCACGTACCTGCACACGCAATGCAGTTTGCATCGCTTGCAGATCGGAAAAGGCGCGGGCTTTCATGTGCGCATTGTGACAAATAACGCGCAGTCATCCATGCCACGCTACAGTAATCCCTGTTCAGCCATGGAGTAAACCGCACCTTGTGACACCACCATATGGTCTAACACGCGCACATCTACCACCCTTAAAGCGTCTTGAAGCGTTTTAGTTAACTGCACGTCCGCCGGTGAAGGCTCTGCACAGCCGCTTGGGTGGTTGTGCGCCAAAATAACAGCGCCTGCGCCGTGGTGAAGGGCCCTTACCAGCACCTCTCGGGGATAGACACTGGTGTGGTTTAACGTACCTTGAAACAGTGTTTCCATGGCCAACAAATGGTGTTGGCTGTCTAAAAACAACACGGCAAAGTGCTCATTGGGCAAGTGTGCCAAATGCAACTGCAAATAATGTTTGACCGCTTGGGGTTGTGTAAAGGTAGGTTTGTCTTGCAAACTTTGCGCTGTGGCACGTTTGGCCAGCTCGGCTACAGCGCACAACTCTGCCTGTTTAGCCGGGCCTAAACCATTGACCGCCCTGAGGGCTGCAGGTGAAGCATTGAGCAAGCCGGCCAATCCACCAAACTGTTGCAATATCTGGCTGGCCAAATCAAGCACGTGGGCCTTGGCTGTGCCAGTGCGCAGCAGCAAGGCCAGCAACTCGGTGTCTGACAACGACTGGGCACCCAGCAGCTGTAGTTTTTCACGCGGGCGGCTGTCAATGGGCCAAGCGGTTCGCATGGGTGGTCCTATCTATGTGCCGCCTTCCAAGATGGCCAGGCACAATTTATGTGGGTTAACCAAGACACCAGCGCCGCCGTGGCTCGCATGTTTCTACAATAGGGTGTAATTATTGATGTCTACTCCGTGACCTGTTATAGCCCCAGATCGGGCAGCAGGTACTCGGGCTCAACCCTGACGGCTCACGCACCCATGTCCAACTCCACAGTCAATCTTATTGAACCCAGCTCGTTTCTCACGCTCCACTACCGCATGTGCGGTGTAGACGGCCAAGACATCATCAGTACCTTTGGCGGCCAACCTGCCACGCTCAGCATGGGCGGTGGCCAACTGTCACCGTCGATTGAACAACACCTCCTCGGTTTGGCTGAAGGGACGCGCACCACGCTGCAACTGCCAGAAGGCGACGCGTTTGGGCCACGCAACCCCGAGCTGGTGCAATGGGTGGCACGCGCCATGCTGAATGAGCTGGGCGACCCCAATGAGACCTACGCACCGGGTGTGGTGGTGCAGTTCCCCACGCCAGATGGCTCTGGCCAATACGCGGGTGCTGTAGTGCAAGTCAGAGAAGATGGCTCAAGCGTGCAGTTTGACTTCAACCACCCCCTAGCTGGTCAGGCCGTGACCTTTGAAGTCAACATCATTGGAGTCATGCAATGAGCGAACCAACCATGACACGCGATGTGGTGTTGGCCCAGCCACGCGGCTTTTGTGCAGGTGTAGACCGAGCCATAGACATCGTTGAGCACGCATTAACCAAATTCGGTGCACCTATTTATGTACGCCATGAAATTGTGCACAACACCTTTGTTGTGGACGATCTCAAACAAAAGGGGGCCATCTTCATTGAAGACTTAAACGATGTACCACCAGGCGCAACCTTGGTTTTTTCGGCCCACGGGGTGAGCAAAGCCATACAAGCACAAGCTCAAGCACGCGGCTTTTCCATATTCGATGCCACTTGCCCACTGGTCACCAAAGTTCATGTGGAAGTGGCCAAGCTGGCCAAAGAAGGCTATGAGTTTTTGATGATTGGCCACAAGGGTCACCCAGAGGTGGAAGGCACCATGGGCCAACTCAACAGCGGCATCCATTTGGTTGAAGACGAGGCAGATGTGGCAACCGTACAACCCACGCAAACCCACAAACTGGCTGTGGTCACGCAAACCACGTTGAGCGTGGATGACGCGGCCAGCATCATGCGCGCCATCAAGGCACGCTTTCCCTCGGTGCGCGAGCCCAAGCAACAAGACATTTGCTATGCCACACAAAACCGCCAAGATGCCGTCAAGGTAATGGCGGGTAAAGTGGATGTTGTCATTGTGGTGGGCAGTCCCACCAGCTCCAACAGCAATCGTTTGCGCGAATTGGCGGAGCGTTTGGGTACGCCTGCCTACATGGTGGACAACCCCGCCGACTTGAACCCAGAGTGGGTGCATGACTGCCAACGCGTGGGCTTGACAGCCGGTGCATCAGCACCAGAAATACTGGTGCAAGAAGTCATCGCCCGCTTGAAGTTGCTAGGCGCTTTATCCGTGCAAACCATGAACGGCGTTGAAGAGACCATTCAATTCCCAATGCCTAAAGGCTTGCGCCCAGACCATTGAACACACGCCCGATGACCTGCTGCCCAGCCTAGGCCAGCAGGCAGTGGTTGTTCACCACAGCGACAAGCGCTGGGTGACGCATGCTATTTAAACCAGTCGCTGGGCCACCCACGCGTGCACGCTGGCCAGGGCCTGTGGCAAGGCTGCGGCATCCGTGCCACCAGCCATTGCCATGTCGGGTTTGCCGCCGCCCTTGCCGCCTACTTGCAGGGCCACCATGTTGACCAGCTCACCAGCCTTGACCTTGCCCACCACATCAGGCGTGACACCGGCGGCAATGTGCACCTTGTCGCCCTCTCCTGCACCCAACACAATCACAGCCGATTTGAGTTTGCTCTTGAGTTTGTCCATGGTCTCGCGCAAGGCTTTGGCGTCTGCGCCATCCAGCTTGGCTGCCAGCACAAACACACCGTTCACATCAACCGCCTGCCCCAACAGCTCATCGCCTTGTGCAGAGGCCAAGCGGCCTTTGAGCGCGTTGAGCTCTTTGTCAAGGTCGCGTATCTGCGCCAACAACGCACCCACGCGTGCAGGCACCTCCTGTGGGGTCACGCGTAAGCTGCCAGCCACACCACCCAAGGTGTCCTCCATGTGCTGGACGTAGGCCAAGGCATTCAAGCCAGTCACAGCTTCTATACGACGGACACCGGCGGCCACACCGCCTTCAGCCACTATAGAAAACAGGCCAATGTCGCCAGTGGCAGAGACATGGGTGCCGCCGCACAACTCACGGCTGCTGCCGATGTCTAATACACGCACGGTCTCACCGTATTTTTCACCAAACAACATGGTCGCGCCAGTGGCTTGGGCAGACTCAATATCCATGACGCGTGCTTGGGCTGGGGTGTTGGTCACAATTTCACGGTTCACAAGTCTCTCAATTTCGCGCAACTGCGCATCGGTAACTGGTGCGTTGTGGGTGAAGTCAAAGCGTGTTTTACCGGCATCTACCAGGCTACCCTTTTGCTGTACGTGCTCACCCAGTACAGTGCGCAATGCTGTGTGCATGAGGTGAGTGGCAGAGTGGTTGCGCACTGTGGCCGCGCGCAGATCGGTATCCACCTTGGCCTGCACGGCGTCCCCTCGCTTCAAAGTGCCCGTCACCAACACGCCGTGATGACCAAACACATCGCCCTTTATTTTTTGGGTATCGTTCACGTCAAACTGCAGACCATCAGCAACTAGGACGCCTGCATCACCCACTTGACCGCCGCTTTCTGAGTAAAACGGCGTGGTGTCTAGCACCACCACACCAGTTTGACCAGCTGATAATTCAGCCACTGCAGTGCCATCTACATACAAACCAAGCACCTTGGCTGGGCTGCTCAATTGCCCGTAGCCTACAAACTCGTTTGAAGCACCGGTGTAGTCCAGCGCCTTGTCCATCTTGAATTTGCCAGCAGCACGCGCTTGTTCTTTTTGGCGTGTCATGGCCGCATCAAAACCGGCCACATCAACGGCAACTTGACGTTCACGACACACATCTTGGGTGAGATCTAGTGGAAAGCCGTATGTGTCGTGCAATTTAAATGCCACATCGCCGGCAAGCGTTGACATACCTTGTGGCAAGGCTGCATCCAAAATATCCATACCTGTAGCCAACGTCTCGTAAAAGCGCTCTTCTTCCACTCTAAGCACGTCCATGACCTGCTGCGCTTTAACCGCTAAATTGGGGTAAGCGTCGCCCATTAACACCACCAAATCTGGCACCAGCTTGTGGAAAAAGGGCTTCATTTGCCCCAATTTGTAGCCGTGACGGATGGCGCGACGAATGATTCGGCGCTGCACGTAACCACGGCCTTCGTTCCCGGGTACCACGCCATCGCTGACCAAAAACGCTGTGGCGCGAATGTGATCAGCGATCACTTTGAGCGACGGTGTCGTCACATCGGCACAGGCTGTCTCGCGGGCTGCAGCGGCAATCAAAGCTTGGAACACATCGATGTCGTAGTTGCTGTGCACACCCTGCAAAATAGCTGCCAATCGCTCCAAACCCATCCCAGTGTCCACACAAGGCGCAGGCAACGGCGATACCGAGCCATCATCTGCCATGTTGTATTGCATGAACACGTTGTTCCAAATTTCAATAAAACGGTCACCGTCTTCGTCTGGGCTGCCGGGTGGGCCACCTGGAATGTGGGCGCCGTGATCGTAAAAAATTTCAGAACACGGGCCGCATGGACCAGTGTCGGCCATCATCCAAAAATTGTCACTTTTGTAGCGCCCGCCCTTGTTGTCCCCAATGCGAATCACGCGCTCCGGCGGCAGGCCTATCACCTGCGTCCAAATGTCGTAGGCCTCGTCGTCGTCTGCATACACGGTGGCCAGCAAACGCTCTTTGGGAAGCTTAAACACCTCGGTCAGCAGCTCCCACGACCACAACAAACTCTCGCGCTTGAAATAATCGCCAAAACTCCAGTTGCCCAACATTTCAAAAAAGGTGTGGTGGCGTGCCGTGTACCCCACATTTTCAAGGTCGTTGTGTTTGCCACCAGCACGCAAACAAGCTTGCACCGACGCAGCGCGGTTGTAACTGCGCTTGTCTGAGCCCAAAAACACATCTTTAAATTGCACCATGCCAGAATTCACAAACATCAGCGTGGGGTCGTTGCCAGGCACCAAAGAGCTTGATGGCACCACGGTGTGGGAGCGCTCCGCATAAAAGGCCAAAAAAGTCTTGCGGATATCGGCGACTGTGAAACGATTAACTGGCGGCTGGCTCATGGGTGTGCTCATTGCTAACAATGTGTAATAGACGGTAAGTTCAAAACTACCAAAGCGTCTATTTTCACCTAAGTCGGGCACACGCATGCGCTTGTATACCTCGCCCGCGCATGTCAAGCTTGATGGCGGTATGCTTGTAGCTGAGACAAGTCATCCGACTCCCCCCACATTTAGACCATTTGAGAAGACACACCATGGCCCGCATTTCCCCCCTAACGCAGCTCAATGACCCCACGCTGTTAAAAACCAAAGCCCTGATCAACGGAGAATGGATAGATGGCAACGGCACCTTTGCCGTGACCGACCCGGCCACAGGCGAGCACTTGGCCGACGTGGCCAACTTGGGCGCGGCGCATGCCGAACAAGCCATTGCCGCAGCCAATGCAGCTTGGGGTGCATGGCGCAAAACAACAGCCAAAGTGCGCAGCCAAATTTTGCGCAAATGGTTTGACCTGCTGATGGCCAACCAAGCCGACTTGGCGCGAATCATGACAGCCGAACAAGGCAAGCCTTTGGCCGAGGCCACAGGCGAAATTGCCTACGGCGCCAGCTTTGTGGAGTGGTTTGCCGAAGAGGCCAAACGCGTCAACGGCGAAACCTTGCCCACATTCGACAACAACCGCCGTTTGCTGGTGATGCGTGAGCCTATAGGCGTTTGCGCAGCCATTACGCCTTGGAACTTTCCGCTGGCCATGATCACCCGCAAGGTCGCGCCGGCTTTGGCGGCAGGCTGCCCTGTCATCATCAAACCCGCAGAGCTCACACCGCTGACTGCGTTGGCCGCAGCCGAATTGGCCATGCGCGCTGGCATACCTGCTGGCGTACTTAACATGCTCAGTGCGGACGCAGACCAATCGATTGCCATTGGCAAGGTGTTGTGCGCCAGCGATGTGGTGCGCCACATCAGCTTTACGGGCAGCACAGAAGTTGGCCGTATTTTGATGGCCCAGTCTGCTCCGACTGTGAAAAAAATGTCACTTGAGTTGGGCGGCAACGCACCGTTTATTGTGTTTGACGACGCCGATATTGACAGCGCCGTAGAAGGCGCATTTATCAGCAAGTACCGCAATGCTGGGCAAACCTGCGTGTGCTCCAACCGCATTTACGTGCAATCCAAGGTGTATGACGAGTTCACCACCAAATTTGCTGCCAAAGTCAAAACCACCAAGGTCGGCAATGGCTTTGACGAGGGTGTTAACCAAGGTCCTCTGATTGAAGAGGCTGCCTTGCAAAAGGTACAGCGCCACGTGGATGACGCCATTGCCAAAGGCGCGCGGGTGTTGGCTGGCGGCAAACGCATGGCAGGGCAGTTCTTTGAACCCACAGTTGTGGCAGACGCTACTGCAGATATGCTGTGTGCCAAAGAAGAAACCTTTGGCCCCTTCGCGCCCATCTTTAAATTTGAGCACGAGCAAGAGGCCATAGACGCGGCCAACAACACAGAATTTGGCTTGGCCAGCTACTTCTACAGCCGCGATATGGGTCGCATATTCCGCGTGAGCGAGGCTTTGGAGTACGGCATGGTCGGCGTCAACGTGGGCGTTTTGGCTACGGAACATGTGCCATTTGGAGGCGTCAAACAAAGCGGCTTAGGCCGCGAAGGCTCCTCCCATGGCATGGATGATTATGTTGAGATTAAATTTTTGTGCATTGGCGATGTATTGAAGTAAGCCCTGTGTTGTCACCACTTGAAACTGTGATGTGGCGTAGCCTAGAAACATAGAAACCCTAGGCTACCTCAGCGTGGTGCACAAATTGCTCATGCATTGGCATGGCTTCAACAAACACACCCAGCGCTGCAGGCTCTTCACGTCCCAACACGTGGACAGCTGAGCTGAATCTGCGCTACCGGCGCAACAACAGGGATGGCAGCGATGCGACTGTGGCCACGCACAGCCACAGTGGCCCAATTCGAGTTTTAAAGAGTCTGTACCCAGAGGGGCCTGCGGTGTGTCACAACGTGATGATTCATCCACCTGGCGGACTTGTTGGCGGCGACGAGGTGGTGATCAACGTGGCCGTGCAAGACAACGCACACGCACTCATCAGCACGCCAGGCGCAACACGCTACTACCTCAGCGATGAGCTATTGGCCGCACAACGGATACGCATACAGCTTGGTGAGCACGCGCGCTTGGAGTGGTTGCCGTTGGAGACCATTGCTTATTCGGGATGCCGCGGCGAGAACCAGTGGCAAGCCACTTTGGCACCCAGCGCACAAGTGATTGGCTGGGACGTGATTGGATTGGGTTTGCCCCACGCCAACCAACCGTTTGTAGCGGGTAGCTTGTTGCAGCAGTTGGTCATCAGCAATATATGGCGAGAAGCGGCTGACCTGCACGCCAACGACAAGCTGTTAATGAACGGCCAACTTGGGCTGAATGGCTATAGAACCATGGGCACGATGTGGTGGGCACAGGGCAGCGCTCTGACAGCCTCGCAACGTGAGCGCTGCCTGCAGGCATGCAGAGAGGCCCTGAGCGCGTGGTCCACCGACACACCCTGCGCCATCACGTCTCCCAACGACAACATGGTGGTGGTGCGAGCCCTCGCGCCCACTGTAGAACCCATCATGCAACGCTTCCAGTCGCTGTGGCCTGTATTTAGACGCATCGCTTGGAACATGGATGCACCAAAGCCGCGCATTTGGGGGGTGTAACGCACCACTTAAGTGCGACCTCATGGACCCAGTTGGCTTTAGCACCAATTTAGGGCGAGACACCATACCCCGTCTCGATGCCACACCCGATAGGCTGCGGCACAGACATTGCTAAACCCAGTCAAAGATTGCCGCACTTTGTGTTGGCAATGACAACTGCAGGTAGTCACCGACAACCACTGACACAGCCTCAACGCTGCACATACATATGGATTTAACACCGCGAGAAAAAGACAAGCTGCTTATTTTTACAGCAGCGCTGTTGGCACAACAGCGTCGCGCGCGAGGCTTGAAGCTCAACTACCCAGAGGCTGTCGCGTTCATTACGGCAGCGGTCATGGAGGGTGCGCGTGACGGTCGCAGCGTTGCAGAACTCATGGCGTTTGGGCGCACAGTGCTGGGCAAAGACGACGTCATGGAGGGCATTTCGGAGATGGTGCCCGACATACAGGTCGAAGCTACATTTGCGGACGGCACCAAACTCGTCACCGTGCACCAACCCATCGCTTGAACACCGCCACCAACCCTGCTTTTGCCTAGGAAACCCACCATGCCACACCACCACGTCTGCGTTACACAAGGCCGCTTGTCCATACGCTGCCACACGCTAGGCCGCGCCGCGGTCGGACTGGGCTCAGTCTTGGTCCCCTTGCTGGCCCAAGCACACAGCACAAGCACGTTAGCGCTGGCTCACACACACAGCGTGCTGTCACAGGCTGCAGTCGGTTTTTCACACCCATTCACTGGACTAGACCACATGGCGGCTCTGCTGGCGATTGGTGTTTGGAGTGCCGCCAACCACCGTGCTTGGGTCCCTTGGTTGTTTATGGTGTGCTTGGTGGTGGCTGGCGCCGCAACGCCTTGGGCCATGCAATTACAAACGCTTGAGTTGGGGATTGCAGCATCGTTGCTGGTAATGGGCTTGTTGCTCAGCGCGACTTACACACGCACACGCACACAAGCAGGCGATACCGGCGGGTATACAGCTGTGATGCTCAGCGCCGTGCTGGTTGCCAGCTTTGCTGTATGGCACGGTGCAGCGCATGGCAACGAGCTAACCGGCACAGCCTCCTTGATGGGCGTGGCGTTCGGCAGTGCTGCACTGTTGGTCGTCGGCTGGGTTGCAGGCCTGAAGCTGCAAACGCACGCCAAGTGGGTGCAACGAAGCCTAGGAGGTGCCTTGGCATTGTTTGGCCTTACGCACGCGCTTGCTGCTGTATTTGCTTGATTGGAGATGCACATGATTCCCGGCGAAATACTCACCCTATCTGGCGACCTCACGCTCAACACTGGCAGGCGAACTGTGACCGTGTTGGTGCGCAACACCGCCATGCGCCCTATACAAGTGGGGTCGCATTTTCACTTTGCAGAAACCAATGCCGCCCTAGATTTTGAACGGGCGTGCGCGCAGGGTATGCGCCTCAACATTGCCAGCGGCACAGCCGTGAGGTTTGAGCCAGGCCAGCAGCGTACGGTGGAATTGGTTGAGTACGCAGGGAAGCGGGTCACCATTGGCTTTCGTGGTCTACACAACCCACCCACCTAAGAGAAATTTTTTATGGTCACTATTGCACGACACGCCTACGCCGACATGTTTGGGCCTACAACAGGCGACCGCGTGCGCTTGGCGGATACCAATCTATTGGTGGAAGTAGAAGCTGACTACACGCTGCGCGCCGGCAGCTACGGCGACGAGGTTAAGTTTGGTGGTGGCAAAACCATTCGAGACGGCATGGCCCAAAGCCAACACACGCGCCAAGAGGGTGCGGTCGATACCGTGATGACCAATGCTTTGGTGATTGATCACTGGGGCATCGTAAAAACCGATATAGGCTTAAAAGGCGGTCTTGTTGTGGCGCTTGGCAAAGCAGGCAACCCCGATACCCAAGACGGCGTAGACATCATCATCGGCCCAGGCACTGAAGTCATCAGCTGCGAAGGCTTCATCGTCACCGCTGGCGGCATAGACAGCCACATTCACTTTATTTGCCCACAACAAATTGACGAGGCATTGGCCAGCGGCATCACCACCATGCTGGGAGGCGGTACTGGCCCGGCCACAGGCACCTTGGCCACAACCTGCACACCCGGCCCTTGGCACATAGAACGCATGCTGCAAGCTGCTGATGGCTTGCCCATGAACATTGGCTTCATGGGCAAAGGCAATGCCAGTCGCCAACCTGCGCTGATCGAGCAAATCACCGCTGGCGCCATGGGGCTGAAGTTGCATGAAGATTGGGGTACCACACCCTCGGCCATTGACAATTGCTTGAGCGTCGCCGAAGACCATGACATACAAATTGCCATACACAGCGACACCTTGAACGAAGCTGGCTTTGTGGAAGACACCATCGCCGCGACCAAAGGAAGAACCCTGTGCGCCTTTCACACCGAAGGTGCCGGCGGCGGACACGCCCCTGACATCATCCGTGTGGTGGGTGAAGCCAACTTTTTACCCTCGTCAACCAACCCCACCATGCCTTATACGGTCAACACCTTGGATGAGCATGTCGACATGCTCATGGTGTGCCACCACCTCGATGCGGGCATTCCAGAAGACTTGGCCTTTGCAGAAAGCCGCATTCGCCGCGAAACGATTGCCGCTGAAGACATACTCCACGACATGGGTGCCATCAGCATCATGAGCAGCGACAGCCAAGCCATGGGCCGCGTGGGAGAGGTCATTATTCGCACATGGCAGACAGCCGACAAAATGAAATCGCAACGCGGCATCGCCAGCGGCGACAGCGCGCTCAGCGACAACCACCGCGTGAAACGCTACATTGCCAAATACACCATCAACCCTGCCATCGCGCACGGTATGGCGCACATCGTGGGCTCTGTAGAGGTGGGGAAAATGGCAGACTTGGTGGTTTGGAAGCCCGCTTTTTTTGGTGTGAAGCCAAGCCTTGTGGTCAAAGGTGGCAGCATCGCGCTGGCCGCTATGGGCGACCCCAACGCCTCCATACCCACCCCGCAACCCGTGCACCTCAGGCCCATGTTTGGCAGCTACGGCCGATCGCTGACGCACAGCAGCGTCAGCTTTGTGTCACAAGCGGCCCACGCACTGGATGTTGCACAGCGCTACGGCTTGCACAAGGCAACAGTGCCCGTGCAGCACTGCAGAAATTTAAGCAAACGTGACATGGTGCACAACAGCTACCTGCCCATCATGGACATCGATCCACAACGCTACACCGTGCGCGCCGATGGTGAGTTGCTGGTGTGTGAGGCGGCAGTAAAGTTGCCCATGGCGCAGCGCTACTTTTTGTTTTAAACCACCATGCAACTGTTCAACAAAATACTCCCACAAGGTGGAGGCTTGGCCAACGCTTTGCTGCGCCGCGCACCGTGTGTCTGCCTGGACTGGGATGTCAGGCAAAAAAGCCGCTTTGATGCCACCACCAGTGAGGGCAATGTGGTGGGCGTATTCATAGCCCGTGGGTGTGTGCTGCGTGGCGGTGACGTGTTGGTCAGCACACAAGGCGATCTGCTGCGTGTCGTTGCCGCCGATCAACCGGTACTGCGCATCACCCCCTGTGCGGAACATGGTCGACCATTTGACCTCGTGCGTGCGGCCTACCACCTTGGCAACCGCCATGTACCCATTGAACTGACACCCACTCACCTGCACATTGAACCCGACCATGTGTTGGCTGACATGTTGCGCGAAATGCACTTGACAGTCGCGCAAGCACAATCCGCTTTTGAGCCTGAGTCTGGTGCCTACGGTGACCACTCAGCCCATCAACACGCCGATAAGGGCCATACCCAGAACCACAACCACAGCCACGGCCACGGCCATGATGACGGGCACCTCCATGACAACGGCCACGCACATGGCTGAGCCAACAACCGCTAACACCGCCACTACCGAGACTGCTGCAACGCCGGCCCTGCTGCAACTGCTCTGGCTGGCCTCGCCTGCCTTGCCCGTTGGCGGGTTTAGTTATTCAGACGGGTTAGAAGCAGGCGTGTCGTGTTTGCAAGTGCACGACGAGCGCAGCGCAGGCGATTGGATTGTTGAGCAGCTGCACATCAGCTTGGCCCGCTGTGACTTAGCCGTTATGGCTCAAGCCATTGCGGCTTGGCACAACGCAGATTTTGAGCGCGTACACGCACTCAATAACTGGGTGTTACACACCCGAGAAACACACGAATTCAGACGACAGACCGAACAAATGGGACGCTCGCTGGTGGTGTGGGCTGGACAGTTTGACCCGTCCAACGCCGACCTGCCAGCCACCAAAGCGCACCATGCACTGCAAGCTTGCGCCTTAGCTGTACCCACCTTTCCCGTGGTATGCGCCGCTGTCGCGGCATGTGGTTTGGCCAACCACGCCGATGCACTCAGTGCACACGCTTTTACATGGGCAGAAAACCAGGTTCAAGCCGCCATCAAGGCTGTACCGCTGGGACAAAGCGCAGGCCAGCGCATACTCGCACGGTTGGTGCAAGACATACCCACGGCTGTGGCAACGGCACAGGCGCTTAACGACTTCACACGCCAATCGTGCACGCCTATGCTGGCTATTCACAGCGCCCAACACGAAACCCAATACTCGAGGCTTTTCCGATCATGACAACCGCTCTTCACCACATTGCCAACCGCACCAAGCTGCTGCCGCCACTGCGCGTGGGCATAGGGGGGCCCGTCGGCTCTGGCAAGACCACATTGCTAGAAATGCTGTGCAAGGCGATGTCTAGCACCTACGACTTGATTGCCATTACCAACGACATCTACACCAAAGAAGACCAACGCTTGCTCACAGTCAGCGGTGCATTGGCGGCTGAGCGCATCATGGGCGTGGAAACAGGCGGTTGTCCACACACGGCCATCCGTGAAGACGCATCCATCAACTTAGAGGCGATCGACAGAATGCTGGCGCAGTTCCCCAACGCCGACATCGTGTTTATAGAAAGTGGCGGCGACAACTTGGCCGCTACATTCAGCCCTGAGCTGAGCGACCTCACCATCTATGTCATAGACGTCGCAGCAGGTGAGAAAATACCGCGCAAGGGTGGTCCAGGCATCACCAAAAGCGATTTTTTCATCATCAACAAAACAGACTTGGCGCCCTATGTAGGCGCGAGCTTAGACGTGATGGACGCAGACACACGGCGCATGCGCACCACGCCACAAGGTGTGAAGCCCTATGTCATGACCAACTTGAAAACACTGGTAGGTTTACCTGACGTGATTGCTTTTATTGAGCAGCGCGGCATGCTGAAATCCGGCATAGGCGAGCCGCTTGCGCAGCCAGCACAGCGGGCCCGCTGATCGGCCTAAATAGCCACGAGGTCTCGAACACCTTTGGCGGCCATGTCGTGGCCAGGGCCTTGCGCGATGAACGTACCGCGCTCCATCACCGCGTAACGGTCAGCCAACGCTTGGGCAAAGTCGTAGTACTGCTCAACCAACACAATGGCCATGTCGCCACGGTCAGCCAGCATGCGAATAACGCGCCCAATGTCTTTGATGATGCTGGGCTGAATGCCCTCAGTGGGCTCATCCAAAATGAGCAGCTTGGGCTTGGCCGCCAACGCTCTGGCAATGGCCAGTTGCTGTTGCTGCCCACCCGACAAATCCCCGCCGCGGCGGTTCAACATCTCCCCCAATACGGGGAACAGTTCAAACAACTCATCGGGGATGGGTGTGGTCGCTGTTTGCGTGGCCAGACCCATGAGCAGGTTGTCGCGCACGCTGAGGCGCGCAAATATCTCTCTTCCTTGTGGCACATAACCCACGCCCGCACGCGCGCGTTCGTAAGGCGCATCTTTGGTGATGGATTTGCCGTTCAACACGATATCGCCACTGTTAATAGGCACCAAGCCCATCAGTGATTTGAGCAGCGTGGTCTTACCCACCCCATTGCGGCCCAACACAACCGTCACCTCGCCAACAGCGGCGCGCAGACTCAGTCCGCGCAAAATATGGCTGCTGCCGTAATACTGGTTTATCGACTGGACCTCGAGCATGGCCTGGCTTTCTATGTATTTAAAATAACAACAATGCAATGGCTGTGATCAGCGGCCTAAATACACATCAATGACGCGCTGGTCTGCTTGGACGTGGTCCAGCGTACCTTCGGCCAATACAGCACCGTCACACAACACCGTGACGGTATCGGCTATGGCACGTATAAAGTTCATGTCGTGTTCGACCACCACCAACGAATGCTTACCTTTAAGACTTAAAAACAACTCGGCCGTGCGCTCAGTTTCTTCATCCGTCATACCGGCTACCGGTTCGTCAAGCAGCAACAAGCGGGGCTCTTGCATCAACAACATGCCAATTTCTAGCCATTGCTTTTGTCCGTGGCTTAACGTGCCGGCTAGGTCTTTGGCATGTGTGCCCAGTTGTATGGTGATCAACACCTCAGCCAAGCGCTCGCGCTGCAGAGGTGTCAAGCGAAATAGCAAACTGCTGCGCACACTTTTGTTGGCGGCCAAGGCAAGCTCGAGATTTTCAAACACGCTGAGATGCTCAAACACTGTCGGTTTTTGAAACTTACGGCCAATACCCATGGTGGCAATATCAGTCTCGCGGTAGCGCAATAAATCGATGGTGCTGCCCAAAAAAACACGGCCTCTGTCCGGGCGGGTTTTCCCAGTAATGATGTCCATCATGGTGGTTTTACCAGCGCCGTTCGGGCCAATAATGCAGCGCAACTCACCCGGTGCAATGTCCAATGACAAGCCGTTGATGGCTTTGAAGCCATCAAAACTAACGTGCACATCCTCTAAGTACAAAATGCGCCCGTGGGTGACATCGATCTCACCAGGCACATGCAACCTGCCGATGCCAGGCCTTCGGTCGCCCGATACGGTGGCACTAGAACGCCTGTGGTGAGCGTGAGCCATGCGCTGCGCACCGTCTTGCATCAAACCAGGGGTCATGGCGCACCCCCTGACCGGCCTGCAGCAAGCTTGGCCATCATCTGGCGCCACAGACCCACCACACCATGCGGCAAATACAATGTCACACCAATAAACAAGGCCCCCAACACATACAGCCAAAACTCAGGAAAGGCTACGGTCAACCAAGACTTGGCGCCGTTCACAATGAATGCGCCAATAATGGGCCCGATTAATGTGGCTCGCCCGCCAACTGCAGCCCAAATCACCATCTCAATGCTGTTGGCTGTGCTCAACTCACTCGGATTGATAATGCCCACTTGGGGCACGTACAAGGCGCCAGCAATGCCACACATCACAGCCGATACCGTCCAAATAGCCAGTTTGTAGGGCAAGGGGTTGTAGCCACAAAACATCAAACGGCTTTCACTGTCACGCACAGCTTGCAGCACGCGTCCAAACTTGCTGCGCACCAACCAGCGCGCGCCCACATAGCAGGCCAACAGCACAGTACCTGTAAGCACAAACAACAACATGCGCATGCCTGCAGTGGCCAGCGGTATGTCAGCAATGCGCTTGAAGTCAGTAAAGCCGTTGTTGCCGCCCAAACCTGTTTCGTTGCGAAAGAACAGCAACAGCGCAGCAAAGGTCAAAGCCTGCGTGATGATTGAGAAATACACACCTTTGATGCGCGAACGAAACGCAAAGTAGCCAAATATATAGGCCACCACCGCTGGCACCAACACAATCAGCGCCAGCGTTGCTGGCAAACTATCAGACAACGCCCAGTGCCAAGGCAACTCTTTCCAATCTAAGAAAATCATGAAATCAGGTAGCGGACTTTTGTAGTTGCCATCCAAACCAATTTGGCGCATCAGGTACATGCCCATCACATAGCCACCCAATGCAAAAAACAAACCGTGGCCCAAACTGAGAATACCTGTATAACCCCAAATCAAATCAATGGCCAACGCACAAATGGCATAGCACATGATTTTTCCCAGTAGGCCGACCATGTAGCCACTGAGATGCAAGGGCTGCCCTTCAGGGATCACCAAATTGGCCAGAGGGGCCAGCACGGCAATCGCCACAACGGCCATCCAAAAGACACTCCAGCCGCGGCGGGTAAGCACTGGAGCCGGCACGGGTAAGTCGTGGGCCAAATCAGATATTGAATGAGGCGCACTCATGACTCAGCACTCCGGCCCTTCATGGCAAACATGCCTTGTGGACGTTTTTGTATAAACACAATTATGAAAACAAGCACCGCAATTTTGGCCAAAACAGCACCAGCCCAGCCCTCTATGAATTTGTTGAGGATGCCCAAACTAAGCGCTGCATACACCGTACCTGCGAGCTGACCCACGCCACCCAGCACCACCACCATGAACGAATCAACGATGTAGTTTTGTCCTAAGTCGGGACCCACGTTGCCAATTTGGCTGAGTGCACAACCCGCCAAACCCGCCACACCAGAACCCAGCGCAAATGCATAGGTGTCAATGCGTGCGGTGTTGACGCCCATGCATGCGGCTATGGGGCGGTTTTGTGTCACACCTCTGACAAACAAACCCATGCGTGTTGTTGAAATGACCCACGCCACACCAGCCAAAACGGCGAGCGCGAATCCGACAATCACAATGCGGTTCCACGGCAGGCTCAGATTGCCCACCAGCAAGACGTTGCCACTCATCCATGAAGGATTTTCAACACCCACATTTTGGGCTCCAAATAATGTGCGCACAGTCTGCATCAGCACCAGGCTGATACCCCACGTTGCCAACAAAGTCTCCAGTGGCCTGCCGTATAAATAGCGAATAACGGTGCGCTCCATCACCACACCAACCAATGCAGCAACCAAGAACGAAATGGGCACTGCGGCTAATAAGTAGGCGTCGAAATACTGCGGCAACTGCTGTTTAAAAATTGTTTGTATCCACCACGTTGCATAGGCGCCAACCATGATGAGCTCACCATGGGCCATGTTGATCACACCCATGAGGCCATAAGTGATGGCCAATCCCAGCGCAGCCAGCAACAATATGGAACCCAAGCTGATACCCGTGAACAACTCTGCCAATGTGCGGCTGATGGCGAGTGCCCGGTCAACTGCGGCCAACGAGCTTTTTAATGCGACTTGTACACCTGCATCGGTCTCAACATCTTGGCGCTGCATCAGCAGGGGGCGCACCACTGGGCGCTTGGCTTCACCTAGCTTGTGGGCCGCAGCCAGACGCACAGCAGGGTCTTCGCTTGCCAGCGCAACAGCAGCCACGCTAAGCGCCAGTATGTGTTGCGTGTCGGGGGCTAGCCCAGGCTGACCTAGGGCTTTTTGCAACAACGCAATGGGCGCGTCTTCAGGGCTGTCAAAGGCGGCGCGCTGCAGGCTTCTTGCTGCTTGCAATTGACGCTCTGGATCGGCGCCGACGATATCAAGCCCAGCCAAGGCAATCTCTAGTGCACCGCGTATGCGGTTGTTGACCATCACCTCTTCCATCTCAGCAGTAACCGCGACAACTTGGTCGTTCAGCGCATCTCGCAAGGTGGTGTCATTCATGATGAACACGCGTCCGTTGTGTTTGCGCAGACGGTCTTGGGCCATGGCGCGAATGACGCCATGCGCCACGGTATCGTCGCCAGAGGCCAACCGATTTAAAACGGTAATTCTGTCGCCGCTGTCACCGTCAACCAAAGCCAAAGCATCGGCTTGAGTCAACGCATGAGTGGCACCACTGGTGCACACAACCAATGCGTACGCGGCGCACTTGAGCCACGCTAACAATGCTTTATGCATGCGATTCTCTTTAATTGAACTGCTAAAAATGGGGTACCCGGTGTGGGTACCCCTGACATTCAAATTACTTAGACATGGGCACGTTTGCTTTGCCTTTGTTTTCTACGATGTAGTCACTCCAAGGGTCTGCAATGACCGGGCCTTTGGTCTTCCACACCACACTGAACTGGCCATCCGCCTTGATTTCGCCAATAAACACTGGCTTATGAAGGTGGTGATTTTTCGCGTCCATGGTGCTCACAAACCCGCCAGGCGCTGGAAACGTTTGTCCAGCCATGGCCGCAATCACTTTGTCTGTGTCTGTGCTGCCAGCTTTGGTGACAGCTTGCGCCCACATGTTCAAACCGATGTAAGTGGCTTCCATAGGATCGTTGGTCAACGGCTTGTCTTTATGCCCTGGTAAATTGTTGGCCTTGGCGTAGTTGGCCCACTTGGTTTTGAAGGCGTCATTGGTCGGGTTCTTGATGGACATGAAGTAATTCCATGCGGCCAAGTGCCCTACCAATGGCTTGGTGTCGACACCGCGCAACTCTTCTTCACCTACAGAGAATGCCACCACTGGCACATCACTGGCCTTCAGACCAGCGTTGCCAAGCTCCTTGTAAAAAGGAACGTTGGAGTCGCCATTGATGGTAGACACAACGGCTGTTTTCTTGCCTTGCGCTGCGAATTTTTTGATTTTTGCAATGATGGTTTGGTAGTCAGAATGCCCAAACGGTGTGTACTCTTCCATGATGTCTGCGTCGGCCACACCTTTTGACGTCAAGAAAGCGCGCAAAATTTTATTGGTTGTGCGTGGGTACACATAGTCGGTGCCTAGCAGCACAAAGCGCTTGGCTGAGCCGCCATCTTTACTCATCAAGTATTCAACAGCAGGTATGGCCTGCTGGTTGGGCGCTGCACCTGTGTAAAACACATTCTTAGACAGCTCCTCACCCTCGTACTGAACAGGGTAAAACAACAAGCTGTTTTTTTCTTCAAACACCGGCAGCACTGATTTGCGCGATACCGATGTCCAGCAACCAAACACCACAGCCACTTTGTCTTGGTCAATGAGCTGTTTGGCTTTTTCAGCAAACAGCGGCCAATTGGACGCAGGGTCGACCACCACAGGCTCCAGCTGCTTGCCCAGTAAACCGCCTTTGGCGTTAATTTCAGCAATGGTCATCAGGACTGTGTCTTTAAGCACAGATTCAGAAATAGCCATGGTGCCAGACAAGCTGTGCAACACGCCAATCTTGATGGTGTCAGCTGCAAATGCTTGGGGAATAACCGCAAAGGAGCCGACGGCCAACGCGGCGGCGATTGCGAGGGTTTTCAAATTTCTGCGGCGATTCATCATGGGGGGCACTCCATTCATTAAAGGGTTGTTGCAGGCTAGATATACCTAGCAGCTGTTACCTCTAATGCAAAGCGCGTGCCATGTGCTGCGATGCAGCACATTACGGACATTGTGTGCATGCATGGGCTTTTACCGTGCAGCTTCAGACCCCTTTGAATTGGCGATGCACCAAACGAGTGTGGTGTCTGCCACTTACGGGTGCATCACCATAGCTGGTGTTGTACACATGTGCCGCACACCATTGGCGCAGCTTCAGTCCGGGCTTAGGCGACCTTCACAAACTTGGCTTGCGTTTGGATGTGGACTTCGCGCCCCATAATTTCCAGCAAGATAAGCACGCGGTCTTGGGCTGATGACTTCACCATGGCTTGAAGACCTTTAAGGGGTCCATCTATCAGTTCGACAGCAGTGCCAGCCACCAGGCCGTGGCTGACAACCTCGTCTTGACCAGATATGCGTTTGGCCATCTCCATACTGGCCACCACAATGTCATTGGGCACCGTGGCGGGCTTGCTGGCGAACCTCACCAATTGGCTCACACCCAAGGTGTTACGTACAGGTGAAATGGATTGCTCGGTGGAAGTGGTGCGTAAAAACATGTAACGTGGGAACAATGCCTCCCAACGCTTGCGGGGCAGAACCAGCTCGGGCAGCATCACCACATAGCCTTGACGGCGAAGCTGCTCACAAGCCTCACGCTCTGCCTTGGGCTTGCTCTGAACCACATGCCAACGCTGCGCATCATCGCCGTAGTCAGGCTCATTGATGGCTGGTCGCGGTTCTACAGGCATGAGGTCTCCATCTCGGTGGCAATTTTAAACATCGGTACTGTCGGTTTCAACAGAAACCGCGTTTACTTGGTCAATACGCCGTCCGTGGACATGCGTGACTGTGAATAACCAATTATCAATTTTAACAGTATCTCCAGCACTCAACAATTCGCCAGACACGTATTGCAGCAGACCAGCCAAGGTGTTGTAACGGCTTTTAGCCTCATCAGGCCACTCTTCTACATGAAGGCGAACCTTGACCTCGTTGGCTGGCATGGCGCCGTCAAGCACCCAAGAGCCGTCTGGCTGCTCGGTGGCCCACGTATCCAACGCCTCCTCAGATTTTAACTCGCCAGTGATGGCCTCTAGCAAATCCAAAGGGGTGAGCAAGCCTTGCACCACCCCGTACTCGTCAACCACAAACACCATGCGCATAGCAGCCACTCTGTATTGCTCCAGCAGCTCCATACCATTGAGCGTCTCTGGCACGTACACGGCAGGCAAGGCATGCTGCCCCAACAAGGCGAAAGGCTCGCTGTGGCGCAGGCGCAGCATTTCAGCCATGTGCAGCACACCCACCACATCATCCAAACTGCCTTTGCAAATGGGATACCACGAGTGGCCCAATTCGCGCGCTTTTTCCAGACCGGCTTCTAAGTCTTGCGATGCATCCAGCCAATGAATATCTGAGCGCGGCAACATAATGGAAGACAACACACGCTTGTCCAAGGCAAATACATTGCGGACCATTTGGTGCTCGTTGACCTCTATCACGCCAGCGCCCAAGCCCTCAGCCAAACTGGCTTGAATTTCTTCTTCTGTCACCACTTGCGACGCTTTGTTGTCGACACGTAACAACCTCAAGACAAAGTGTGTGGTACTGGACAACAACACCACAAATGGGTGGGCAAACCGGGCCACGATGGTCATGGGAATAGCCACGTAACGAGCTACAGCCTCAGGATACAACTGGCCAATGCGCTTGGGCACCAACTCGCCAAAGACGATGGTGACGAATGTGATGGCCGCCACCACCAAGGCTGTCGCAACAATGGGTGCCGTGGTGTCGGGCATGCCGTAAACCATCAGCGTTTCAGCAACACCGCCACTGAAGGCTGCCTCACCCACAATACCGTTCAAGATACCAATGGACGTGATACCAACTTGAACAGACGACAAAAAAGCCGTCGGGTCATCCAGAAGCTTGGCTGCTGCAGCTGCGCCCTTGTCGCCAGCGTCGGCCATGCGCAGCAGGCGGCTTTTTTTACTAGAGGCCAATGCAAGCTCAGACAAGGCAAATGCGCCGTTGAGCAGGGTGAGAAAGAGAATGATTAAGTAGTTCATAGCATCGATAATGTCGTGATGGCACTGTACATGATTGGCGACATACAAGGCTGCGACTTTGAGTTGTCGCAATTACTTCAACACATTAATTTCTCACCCAGCCGCGACACCTTGTTCGCGCTGGGCGACTTGGTCAACCGCGGACCACACTCACTGGCCGTGCTGCGCAGGCTACAAGCACTGGGCTCAAGCGCCCAATGCCTGCTGGGCAATCACGACTTGCACTTATTGGCCATTGGCTTGACGGGTGCCACACACAAGCGCCTTGACACGCTGCAAGACATTTTGAATGCGCCAGACCGAGCTGACTTACTGGATTGGCTGCGCAAGAAACCATTGGCCATTCACCAGCATGGCTGGCTGATGGTTCATGCTGGCGTATTGGCCCAGTGGACGCTGGCAGAAACGCTGCACATGGCAGCCCTTGCCAGCGCCACCATTGGGCACGATGACCCACAGGTGTATCAACACTTTTTCAAACACATGTATGGCAACATGCCCAACAGTTGGGCGTCTGGCCTCAACGCCAGCCCCCTCGATCAGATGCGCCTGAGCGTGAACGCCTTGACACGCATACGGTTGTGCGACACGCAGGGACTTATGGACTTTGAGCACAAAGGGTCTGCGCAACTGGCCCCAGCAGGCCTGATGCCTTGGTTTGAGGTACCAGGCAGGGCCACCGTCGACGTACGCATTGGTTTTGGACACTGGTCAACCCTTCAGCTAACGCAGGCCACTCAGGTGCCGCTGGGCGGCGTGTTGCCGTTAGATGGCGGTTGTTTGTGGGGCGGGTGTCTGCAAGCAGCAGAATTTTCACCGGGTAGTCCGGATGTGTTGCTGCACCGGGTAGCTTGCCAGGGGGCACAACTGCCAAGCGAATAGCACAGCCACAACAAGCATTGGCTGTTGACGCGGCCTGCCAACATAGCCGCAGTTCTCCTCGCCTAGCGACTCAATTGAATGCAATCCATTGAGTGGCGCCGGCTTGGGGTTACTCCACTACCGCTTGAAACAAGGCCGCCACTTTGCGCTTGGGCTTGATGTTAGCGGACAGCCCACGGCCACGTGCTGGCGCTGCGGCCTCCCAAGCGGCAGGGGCGCTGTCCGCTTTGGCCTGATAAGGCTGGTCAAACAACGGGTCCTTGCTCATTTGACGTGGAGGGGGTTGGTAGCGCCCTTTCGGGTCTTGGCTATCAGCGCGTTTTTCCTTGCCGTCTTCACGGCGGTGTTGCAACCTATGCCCATCGTTGAGACGCTTGGGCGCACGCTCAGACACGAAGTCCGCGCCCGGGCGAGGGCCCGTGTCAACCGTCTCAACCTCGGCCTTGATATTGATGAGTTTTTCGATGTCGCTGAGCAACCGTGCATCGCTGTTGGATACAAACGAGATGGCCAAACCAGAAGCACCAGCGCGTCCGGTGCGACCAATGCGGTGAATGTAGTCTTCGGCGTTGTACGGCAAGTCGATGTTAAACACAGCAGGCACATCCTTGATGTCCAGCCCGCGCGCAGCCACGTCGGTACACACCAACAAATCCACTTCGCCACTCTTGAATGCCTCGAGTGCTTTGAGACGCTCATCTTGGCTCTTGTCGCCGTGCATGGCCGTGGTGCGAAGACCGTCACGCTCCAAGGCTTTGGCCAAACGGGCACAACCTAATTTGCTGTTAACAAATACAAATGCCTGCGTCACGTTGTGCTGCTTCAGCAAAGCAACCAGCGCATGGCGCTTGTCTTCTCCACTGGCGCTGTAGAAGCGCTGCTCAACATTGGCGGCAGCTGAGTTGGACCTGGCAACCTCGATGGTGACGGGGTCTTGAAGATAACTGCCAGCCAGCTTTTTGATGTCATTTGAGAAGGTAGCTGAGAACAACAGCGTGGTGCGCTTTTTAGGCAGATGACTCAGAATGCGCTGAAGATCTGGCAAAAAGCCAATGTCCAGCATCCGGTCGGCCTCATCTAACACCACGTACTCAACTTGGTTGAGCACAGCGCTTTTGCCTTCGATGTGGTCGAGCAAACGGCCAGGGGTTGCAACCAACACCTCCACGCCTTTGCGCAACTCAATGATTTGCGGCTTGATGTCCATGCCACCAAACACCACCGCGCTGCGCAAGTTGGTGAATTCGGCGTATTGTCTGATTTGATCGGCAACTTGGTTGGCCAGCTCACGCGTGGGCAAGAGCACCAGTGCACGAACAGGGTGGCGTGCCGGCGACATGGAGGCATTCTCATGCTTGAGCAAGCGCTGCAACAAGGGCAACGAAAAAGCTGCTGTTTTACCAGTGCCCGTTTGGGCAGCCCCCATTACGTCGCGGCCTTGCAACACCACTGGGATGGCTTGGGCTTGGATGGGAGTCATTGTTTCGTAGCCCATTTGGGCTACGGCTTTGGCCAACGACGGTGCCAAATTTAGTTCTGAAAAGGATGCTGTCATGTAGCCTAATATTGTCCCACGTTTACGCCAGGCAAGGCTATAGCCTGGACTGCAGTGCCCATGTGCAGGGAAAAATAAGGCCGAAATGGGCTTAACTAGAACCAAAGACCCCTATTTTTCAGGCTAAAACCGCACATTTGTAGGCTGTGCACCACACACTGGTACCAAGACACCATGCAGTGCTTGGGGTTTTAAGCCTTGGGCAAGGTCACGCCCACTTGGCCTTGGTACTTGCCACCGCGGTCGGCATAGCTCACCTCGCACACCTCGTCGCTTTCAAAGAACAGCACTTGGGCACAGCCTTCGCCAGCATAAATCTTGGCAGGCAAGGGCGTGGTGTTTGAGAATTCCAAGGTCACAAAACCTTCCCACTCTGGCTCAAAAGGAGTGACGTTGACGATGATGCCGCAACGGGCGTAGGTGCTTTTACCCAAACAAATGGTCAATACGTTGCGCGGAATACGGAAATACTCCAGCGTGCGTGCCAACGCAAAACTGTTGGGCGGGATGATGCAAGAGTCACCTGCAAAGTCCACAAAGCTCTTTTCATCAAAATTCTTAGGATCTACCACTGTCGAGTGGATATTGGTAAACACCTTGAATTCGGGCGCGCAACGAATGTCATAACCGTAACTGCTGGTGCCGTAACTGATGACTTTTTTGCCATCAACTTCGCGCACTTGGCTTGGCTCAAACGGCTCGATCAAGCCCTCGTTTTCAGCCATTCGCCTGATCCATTTGTCACTCTTAATACTCATGTCACCTCCTCAGTGTAAATAATTTATTTGCTCATTAATCAGCCAGCATTGTAGGCAAGGCCACGTGGGTTTGCTCTATGAGGCGGTCATCGCCCAACACAATCATGGCAAACAACTGCTCGTCTAAGGTCTCACACACGTGGGCTTTGCGCGCCAACATGGGGGTGGCCTTCGGGTTGATAACCACAAAGTCAGCCTCGCACCCAGGCTGCAAATTGCCCACCACGCCGGCCAAGTCAAGCGCTTGCGCCGCACCAGCCGTGTGCAGCCACCACAAGTAACTTGGCGACAAAGTGGTGGCTGCCCGACCCTGCTTGGGCAAGTCCACACGCGCAGTCTCATAGGCGGCGCGCATGGTCCTAAACACATTCATGGACGTGCCACCGCCCACATCGCTGGCCAGACCCATGGCCATATGGTGGGATTTCCCCGCTGAAAAGTCAAAAAAACCGCTGCCTAGAAACGCATTGCTGGTGGGGCAAATAGCAGCTGCGGCGCCGGTCTGCGCCATCAAGTCACGGTCTTGCGCGTCTAGGTAAATGCAGTGGGCATAGACCGAGCGCTTGCGCAACAAGCCGTATTGGTTGTACACCTCTAGGTAGCTGCGCGCTTCAGGATGCTGGCTCGCCACCCACGCTATCTCGTCGTGATTTTCAGCCACGTGCGACTGCACCCAAACGCTGGCGTATTGCGTGGCCAGTTCCCCTGCACCCGCTAACTGCGCGTGTGAAGACGTTGGCACAAACCGCGGCGTGATGGCATAGCCCAAGCGGTCAATGCCGTGCCAACGGTTGATCAGCATTTCGGTATCAAGCAAACTTTTCTCGGTGGTGTCACGCACACCATCAGGACAATGTTGATCTTGCAAGCATTTGCCTGTCAGTATGCGCATGCCACGCGCGCGCGCGTTGGTGAACAAGGCCTCTACAGACGTCACGTGCGACGTTGCAAACGCCAGCGATGTGGTCACGCCGTGGCGACACAACTCATCTAAAAAGAAACTCGCACGGCTGTTAGCCCACGTCGGGTCGACAAACTTGGCCTCTGCTGGAAAGGTGTAGTCCTCGAGCCAAGGCAGCAAGCCAGGCGATGGCGAGCCAATCACGTCTAGCTGCGGGTAGTGAGAATGCAGATCAACAAAACCAGGTGCAAGCCATTTGCCAGGGTAATGGGTGATATCCAGATGTGGATAGTCAGGTCTGAGCGCGCTAAAAGCACCGCAGGCTAGCACCACATCACACACCACCAACTGGGCAGGGTCTGGTCCCACCACCAGCAGGCAATCAGACTGCAAGTGGGCTTGCCCGCGATCATCAAAGTACAACATATCGGCCCGGTAGCCGCGCACATGGCTTACTTTGATGGTGGGGTGATGCAACTGATCAGGGCTAACCATGTTGTACCGTCCACTGTGCCATCGCATTGTCAAGCTGCAGCTCATACTGCACGCGCAAGCGGTCGTCTATAAAGCTCGCCTCAAAACCATTGCGTACCAAGGTCAAGACATCTTGCGGCGACAACGACAAGGCCGTGATGATGGCGGCAAAGTTATCGTTCAAATAGCCACCAAAGTAAGCCGGATCGTCGCTGTTGACCATGGCGCACAGGTTGGCATCCAGCATGGTTTTAATCGGGTGTGTGGCCAGGTTTGGCGTGACTTGTAAGGCCATGTTGGACAACGGACACACCGTCAGCGGTATGCGCTCGGCCGCCAGTCGCGCCACCAGCGCCGCGTCCTCCATTGAGCGCACACCGTGGTCAATGCGGTGCACACCCAAGACATCCAGCGCTTGCCATACATAAGCCGGCGGACCTTCCTCGCCCGCGTGCGCAACCAGCTTTAACCCCTGGGCCGCGGCTTTTGCAAATACACGGGCAAATTTGTCAGGCGGATGACCTTGCTCGCTAGAGTCCAGCCCCACGCCTACCAGGTGCGCGCGGTAGGGTGCCGCTGCAAGCAATGTGGCAATCGCGTCGTCTTCACTTAAGTGGCGCAAGAAACACAAAATGAGTGCGCTGCTCATGCCCCACTGCGCAGCTGCTTGTTGGCAGGCGCGGTGTATGCCCAATATGACGGT
>Ga0209491_10001857_pt1 | contig 39540 bp, 33 predicted proteins | sample BON02_FD_187213 | JGI IMG/M metagenome (GOLD analysis project Ga0209491, IMG submission 187213) | Freshwater microbial communities from Lake Bonney liftoff mats and glacier meltwater in Antarctica - BON-02 (SPAdes) (version 2) | ecosystem: Environmental > Aquatic > Freshwater > Ice > Glacier... | reverse complement strand
TGGGGTCCGGAGGGGGTGGTGTTGGATCGGTTGGCGGGGAGGTTTCGTCCGCTTCTGACAGGCTTGGAGGGGCGGGGTCATCGCCTTTGGATTCGTTGACGATTTGGCGCAAGGTTTCCCCGGAGAGCTTCACTTCGAAGACGTTTTCAATTTCCCTGGCCAAGGTGGCGCGGTAATCGGGGCGTCCTTCGGCGCGCAGTTCGGCCCAGCGCCGGAGGACGTATCTGTCGATCGCCGGGGTGCGTTTCTGATTCACACCACGGCCCAGCAAGACGCGCGCGAGCTGGTCCAGGTCGCGCGAGAGAATGGCCTTTCCCCATGAGCGGATGGTTTTGCGGTCCACCCCGAATACATCCTCCAAGGTGGCGAGCTTCACCTTCGCATTGGCGAGACGTCCGACCATCATTTTGAAAGCCGGGTGCTCAGGATCGTGAGGTACGATTTCGAGGAGTTCCAGGCCGTAGAAAACGCTGATCGATTGTTGATCTTCGGTGAGGTAGAGGCTGAAACAGGGATTGCGTTTGTCGGTGGGCAGGATGAGTTGGTGGGCGTGGCAGACTTCCATGAGGCGAGGAGTTCGGGGCAATCGAGCGTTGCCACGCTGGCCACCTATCAACGCGTTGCCAAGTCCGCGCCCCGGAATGTTTAGCTGGGCGCGGGAACCGGGGTTTCCAAATCGAAAACCGGCGGAAAATCAGAAAATTTGGGGGAATTCAACTTGCTCCCCCCTTCGGCCTAAACGAGGTCGTTTAGTGAGTTCTGAGGATTTGGCATCCATCCTTCTTTCACCAAGGTGCTATGAAAAAAGAAAACACCACAATGAAACTCGCAACGACAACTCTGTGTGGAGGTCTCCTTTTCACCAGCCCCGCCATTCTCGCCTCGGAGGAGCCCTCTGATTCGAAGAAGCCGGACAAAGAGAAGCGCACTCCCCATACCGCGAAAAACAACTCTTGGATTTCCCTCGAAGGCAAGGTCACCGCAGCCGGTCCGAACGGATTTAAATTGGACTACGGTAAAGGGAACATCATGGTCAAAATGGACGGCCACGATTGGTACCCCGAAGGCTATCTGGTGCTCAAAGGCGACTCCGTCCGCGTCTACGGCGTGGTCGATGCCGACCCGCTCGAAACCCGCTCGGTCGAGGCCGGCAGCGTCTGGGTCAAGGGCCTGAACACCTACTTCTCCGCCAATAATGACGACGAAGAAGACTTCATCGCCTACATGACCTACAACACGGTCTATCCCACCACCGGACTGACCGGTAAGATCACCAAGGTCAAGGACAAGGAGTTCATGCTGCAGACCGCTGACCGGACTCTCCAGATCGACGTAAAGGGTCTTGCCGACAACCCGCTCGACAAGAAAGGTTATCAGCAGCTTAAAAAGGGCGACAAGGTCTGGGTCTCCGGAGCCTTCGACAAAGGATACTTCGAACGAAACGAGATCGTGGCCGACTCCATCATCACCCTGAAGAAGAAGTCCGCCCAGTAATCCGGTCACTGGCATTTCATGCCAGTAGCTTCCAGGAACCATCCCTCTGCACACCCGCTCCTCTTAGAGCGGGTGTTTCTTTTTGCGGCAGTCAACGATGACACCGAACACCGCGAACTTGCTGTTCGAGTGGCGGGCAAGGGTGGCATTATGCCAAAACGCCTGTCCCCTGACATCGCAAGCAACATCGCTGCCATCCCGGAGTCCTTGTTTTATTAGAAGCTGTAGCTGAATCCCAGACTCCAGAGCGGGGCGACGACCAGTTGGGCTTGATTGACATCGCGATAGACCGGGATGGAGACCGAGCCGGACAGCGCGAAGTCATCCCGGAGTCGATAGACGAGCGAGGGCGCGACCGAAAGAGTCGTCGATCCGGTATTGGAAATCGCCACTCCGTCCACCTCGTCCTGCTCTCCGTGGAAAAGCTCCAACGAAATTCGCGCACTCAGCTTGTCGGTGACTGGCCTCCCGATCCCCGCGCTCCAAAACACCGTTTCGGCAGGCCGGAAACCCTTGGAGCTTTCGTCGAGCGCCACGCTCGTTGTCACATAGGTCGCGAAGGACCAATCATCGAAGGTGGCAGCGTAGCGGGCACCCAGGGTGAGCTGGGTCGTTCCCGTCCCGAGTTGGAAGACCGAAGGGCTGGCAATCCCGACCCGTGGTTGGTCTTTGCCCTCACCGGTTGGCAGAACCAACCCGAAGGTCAGACCCACGCCGCCCAGCACCGAGTCGTCTCCAGCCCAGGGCGTGAGAAGAGCCGAGATTGTGGCATCGCCCACGCCATTGAGGGTGCTATCGGGAATGCCCTTTTCTTCACGGACGGCATTCGTGAAAGGCAGGCTGGCCCGGAGGATCCACTCGTCGTTGAGTTTCCAAACCCCGCCCAGTGAATACTGCTGGAAGGTCGTCGAGACCTCGGAGGGATTTCTTAACTCCGAGGAACCTCGATAAATCTCGTCGTTATACCGGTAGCGGTAATCAAAGGAGACACTAAGACCGGCTTGACCGTCTGAAATGCTTCCGCCAACTGGCGGATTAGTGAGCTTTCAGCCGTCTCATCCAAAGGACGAAAGCGGAAGGAGAGGCAGGAATGCGAGGAGGCGTAGTGATAAGATTGAGTTCATCTTGTTCATGGTCGTTGATTGATGGGTTTGGGTGGGAAACGGAAAGGAAAGGCGGCCCCCCACCCGTGTTCGGAGGGGAATTGGCCGGTCAGGGAAAATTCTTTGTTAGGGAGATCAGAGGGCTCAATTAGAGTGAACCCGAAAATTGACAAAATAATTAGGGGTCCTCTCGCGCGACGAAACGCGGGACACCAGCGGGAGCTCGAGGCCGGACCCACGAAGGGCCTGGCCGGGCTGGATCACTCAATCAGAGCCGGAAGACCGAATTGAGAAGGAAAAGGGGAGGGCCAGGCGGCAGCAGCGGGCGGGCCGGAGCGACGAGCACCGAACCGGCGACTTTGAAGGCCACCGGCGCCGCTTCGCCATCAAGGAGGTTGCAAGAACTTTCCAGCAGAGAAGTGATCCCGATGTGGGACCAGATAAGATCATCAACATCGACTTGGATCTTCTCGGAACATTGGTCGCAAGGTTTCGGAGCCTCCTCTTTCTGGCAGTGCGGACAAAGATGCGGCACCGCCTCTTCTCCACATCCGCACTCGGAAATGAAAAAGTGTTGGGTATGACCACAGTAAGCGATGGCCGGTTGCTTCAAGAGCACCAGCACGACCATTCCCAGAAGGAAAAAAGACGCTGACAAACGACGGATCATGAACTTTCCACCCCAATGCTAGCACTCCCACTTGATTCCACAAAAGTTTTTTGACCGCGCCGGGTAAAATTGCTTTCCGGCTCAATGAGCCTATTTTTCCTGGGTGGCTTCTCTTCTTCACGCGACCGGACCCTTCGCCAATCATAATGTCCGTTGGTATTCCTGGTTCACCATCGCCTTCAATGCGCGCTTCTACTACCCCATCCTGGCCATCCTCTTTCTCGATCTCGGGTTGAGCCTCGCGCAATTCGTCACCCTCAACGCCATCTGGGCGGCCACCATTTTTCTGACCGAAGTGCCCTCGGGCGCCCTCGCCGACATCATCGGTCGTCGCAAGCTCCTAATCGCAGCGGCAGCCCTCATGATTCTCGAAATGATCGTGCTCCTCGCCGCCCCGAGGGACGCTGGCCTCTGGCTCTTCGCCTTCTGCGCCGTCAACCGGATCCTGAGCGGACTCGCCGAAGCGGCCGCAAGCGGAGCCGATGAAGCCCTCGCTTATGATAGCCTCGATGACCCCTCCGACTGGGATGACGTGCTCGACGTCACGATGCGCTGGAAATCGGTCGCGATGGTCATCGCCATGATCACGGGAGCCCTCGCCTACGATGCTGCACAGATTGGCCTGAATCGCGATCTCGCCCACCGTCTCCCCGTTGCCTTCTGCCTTCTCCAAGCCATCGCGGCCTTTGTCATCTCGCTCAAGTTTCGAGAGATCCCGACCGAAGACCGCAAGGCCGGGTTCAAGGAAGTGTTCCAGCAAACCTGGGTCGCGGCCCGGTGGGTTGTCACCACCAAGGCTGCCATCCTCATCGTGATTGGCGGGCTCCTCATTGATGGGGTGATGCGCAACTTTGCCACCATCAACAGCGAATACTACCGCCTCATCGAACTCCCTACCTACACCTTTGGCTTCATCGCGGCCGGGACCTCGGTGACTGGCATCTTCATTCCGCGGCTCTCCAAACATCTCGTAAAAACATTCTCCCCGCTCACCAACCTCAGCCTCACCGCAGCCTGGTCATTGCTCTGCCTCACCGGGCTCGCGCAAACCTGGAACTACTGGGGCGTAATCCCTGCCATCGGCACCATGGCCGGACTCTACCACCTCGCATTCATCATCAGTCGCTACCTCAACGACCTCGCCAGCTCCCGTCAACGGGCCACCGTCCTCAGCGTCAAAGGGCTGCTTTTCAACATCGGCTACGGCAGTGCGAGCCTCATCTTCGCCGGAACGGTCGCCCACCAGAAAGATCTCCTCGGCAGCGACAATGCCGCCCTCACCGCCACCCTGGGTCTACAACCCCTCGCCTTTGCAGGAGTGTTCCTGGTCTTCGTCATTACCGCGAAAGTTTTGGGAATGCCGAAATCAACGAGGTGAGGGATTGGTGTCCTTTTGAGCGATATGGGAAAATCACTGCAGAGGCGCAGAGGCCGGGGAGTGACGCAGAGGAATTTGGGGTTTCATGATTTCCAGGGCCTCTGCTGCCGTTCAGCTTTCTCCTTTTCAAGGTATTCCAAAAAGAATGAGAGAGCTGCCTTCGGGTCAGGGGATTCCGATCTGATTACCCGTCATTCGACCCCGTGCTTCGCGAGGAAAGGAATCAACTCATCGACTCCGAAGTCCGCCAACACCTCGCCCTTGTAGTTCATCGTCGGTGCTTTGGTCTGACCCGAAAGATCGACCATGGCCTGCATCGCTTCCGCATTTCCAGACACCACCACCTTTTTATACTCGAGAGTGTTGCGGTCCAAATAGTCCAACACTTCATCACACCAGGGGCAGCCGTTTTTTACGTAGAGGATTGTCATCGCCTTTATTGATACGCCATCCCGCGAACCCGGCAACCGGGGAATGCGCGGACTGCCCCGACGTGGATCTCCAGAACACCGCTTCCTGATCTCAAGCCGTCGCGATAATTCCTCCAAGGAACCTTTGGAATTTTCCCACATGGCGGTGTGAGTGCTCGTCACACAAAAAAGCCGGCTTCGATCTCTCGAAGCCGGCTTTTTAAATTTTCAGATCTTACTTCGTCTCGGGAAGTTCTTTGATGCGCATTCCCCTGACACTCAGAATGTCGCCGTGACCACAGAAAGTCAGGAACCCCTTGCGACGCTGCGCACCCTTGTGATCAGGTTTCGTTTTGTTCACCTCATCGAGGTTGGCCTCCATAATGACCACTCCATTGAGCTCCACTTTCACGTGCGGGCCGTTCACCGTAACGACCTCCTTGTTCCATTCGCCCACGGGCTTGAGATGGCCCTTCTTGGCCGCGACCAAGGTGTAAAGCCCCCCATGAAACTGGTAGTCCTTGAGCCCGGCATATTTCGGGTGGGTGTTGTCGAGAATTTGTAACTCCATTCCGAAGTAAGCCGGATCACCCTGACCGGTGTAGTGAATGCCGAGCCCGTTGTTTGCACCCGGGGTCAACTTAAATTCAAACTCAAAGACGTAATTGGAATATTCCTTGTCCGTCACCAAATTACGACATTGCGGAGTAGAGGTCACAACGCCGTCTTTGACGAGATAGCCCGACTGTTCGGTCTTCCCCTTGCCTCCCCAACCTTCGAAATCCTTGCCATTGAACAAGGAGACAAATTCTCCGGCGTAGGAGGTGCTGAACGTCGCAAGAGCGAAAATGAGTGATTTGATCATGATTATAATTCTACGGTTTTTCCGGTGCGGAAACTTTCATCGGCTGCCGCAACAATCCTCATCGAGTTAATGGCATCGGCCATGTGATCGGTGAGATCGGCATCGTTGAGAATAGCGTCCAGGAAAAATTCCTGCTCACGGAAGCAGAGTCCATCGTGATCCGGCTCGTCCTCGGTGGTGATCCAGTCATCTTCTTTGACGAACTTTCCTTCACTGTTCAACGCGCTATGGTGGAGTCGCAGGGCTTCGGTCCTGGAGTGGGAATCGACATCAGCCGAAGCACCCTCCCCCGCCGCATCCTTGGCCGAAATGGTGACACAGCCCTTGGGGCCGACCACGTCCTTCACGAAGAAGGCGGTTTCACTCATCATGGGACCCCAGCCGGCTTCATACCAGCCGACGCTGCCATCTTCAAAAGTGACCTGAAGGTGACCGTAATTGATCTTTCCTTCGGGAAGCTCGTCGGTGAGGCGGGCTCCGATTCCGCTCACCCGGACCGGCTTGCTGCGGGTCATCTGGCACATCACATCGACGTAATGCACGCCGCAATCCACGATGGGCGAAATGGACGACATGAGGTTTTTGTGCGTCTCCCAATTCGCTCCGCTCGACTGCTGGTTCAAGTTCATCCGCATCACCAGTGGCTTGCCGAGAGTCTGGGCGATCTCGATGAATTTGATCCAACTGGGGTGGTGACGCAGGATGTAACCAATCACCAACTTGCGGCCGCTTGCGGTCGCTTTCGCCACGATTTGCTCCGCTTCTTCCACCGTTTCGGCGAGGGGTTTCTCGATAAAGACATCGGCACCAGCCTCCATCGCGGCGATCGCAAAAGAGGCATGGGTGTCGGGATAGGTTGAAATCGAAACGGCGTCCGGCTTGGTCGCCGCCAGCGCTTCCCCGTAGTCTCCAAATTCGGGATAGGTGGTCCCGAGATCCGCATTCAGCGCCGCCCGGCTCCCGGATGAGCGCGTGACGATTCCACAAATTTCAAACCCTTCGAGGGCATGATAAGCCCGCGCATGGGAAGTTCCCATATGGCCGGCGCCCACACATAATATCTTAATTGTTTTCTTCATCATTTTGAGTTTCCTGTTCTTGCTCCCGCAGGAGTTCTTGATCGATCTCAGGCCGTCCCCGTCGCAGGACGGTGATGGCCTGCACAAACTTCACCATCCCGGCCAGCGCGCACAGCACGAAGAGCGTAAGTCCGATTGCCAGGAGCCAGTCTAGAGAGGTCATGCTTCCTTGGGATCAACCGCGATATTGTCTTTAAAGAGGAGGAGAAAAACTCCGAGTACACCCGCCGCAAAGATGGCCGGGAACATCCAGAGACCCTTCCATTCCATGGCCTCCAACTGCTTGATACGAAGCTCTCCCTTCTCTTTTTCCAAACCAGCCTTTTGGGTCAGCAAAGCTTCGGTCTCGTTGGCGTCGATCTGTTCCCCGATCTCCGCCAGCGCCGCCTCCTTTGCTTTGACCTGCTCACCATATTGAGCAACGGCTTCCGGAGAATAGGCCGCTTCCACCTTACCCGCAACCTGGGCACCGACGAGCATGCCAATCCCGAGGGTAAAGAGAACCAGGAGTCCCTGGGCCTGGCCCCGAATCCCGGCAGGAGCCTTCTTATCGGTGTAAATTTGCCCGGTGACGAAAAAGAAGTCGTAACAAATTCCATGGATGATCACTCCGACAAGGATCATCCACACAACCTGGTCCGGAGCCCCAAAGGCGAAGAGCAGGTAGCGTCCCACCCAGGCCAGCATGCCAACCGCAAGCATCCACTTCACGCCCAGGCGGGCAAAGAAAAGAGGCATCACCAACATGAAAAAGATTTCCGACATTTGCCCGTAGCTCATCGTTTGACCAATCGGCAACCCGACCATCTCGACAACCCGGCTGGTAATCTGATAATAAAAGGCAAGCGGGATGCAAATCAGCATCGAACTCAGCAGAAAGACCAAATAAGACCGGTCTTTGAGCATCACGAGGGCTTCCAATCCAAAGACCTCGCGGATTCCGACCTTGCCCGTTGCGGTTGGTGGAGTGGAAGGCAGGCCAAAGCTCACCAGGCCCAACAGCACGGCGGCACCTCCGGCGAGGTAAAACATTTCGACCTTCTTATCCCAGAGAAGAAACGACAAACTCAATCCCGCAACGATCCACCCAATCGTTCCAAAAACCCTGATCAACGGAAACTGCTTTTCCGCATTTTCCACGTGTCTCATCGCAATCGTATTGGTCAGAGCAAGGGTTGGGTAATAACAAAGCATATGGCCAAAGAAGAACCAGTTGATCATCGTCGGGCTGGTCTCCGGTTTCATCACTCCAGCCGCGATCAACATCATTAATCCGCCAAAGAGATGCAGAATTCCCAGGACTCGTTGTGCCGGGAAAAAACGGTCAGCAATCATCCCCACGAAGAACGGCGACAGGATGCCTGCAATCGGCCCTACCGAATAGGTCCAACTAAAGTCATCAGCCGTAAAGCCAATCGTCCCCAGATAGTTCGGGGCCGTGACATACCACGCCCCCCAAATAAAGAACTGTAAAAACATCATCACCGACAGCTTGGCCGTGGTGGAACTCTTTCCGTTACTCATCTTCGTTATTTTTTAATAGGTTTTGATTTCAGCCTCCGCGCGCTTGCGCTTGCGGTAGGAACTCGGGGTCATTTCATACATTCTCCGGAAGGCCCGGGTGAAACTTGTCAGCGAGCCAAAGCCCGTCTTCTCGGCGATCACGCCAAGGTCGTCCTGCCCCTGTTCCAGCAGGTAAGTCGATTGCACCAAGCGGACCGACCGGACGAAGTTCCCCAGCGACACCCCGGCTTCCTCGCGGAAGACCGCGCGGAGGTAGCTTTCGGAAACTCCCATCGCCTTGGACAAGGCCGGCATCGCAAGGTCCCCATCAAGATTCCCAACGACATGCTTTTTGATTTTCGCCACGAGGTCACCATCGCTCGTGACCTGACCGCCGGCAGCTGCGCCCTGGCCGAGTTCGGAGAGGGCGTTTCCAAGCTTGATGCTCGCTCCCAGTCCATCACCGTCGTTGAAGATCTCCAGAAAGTCATTGAGCAAACCCTCGGCGCGACTTCCCATGATCCGCCCGCCCTCTCGCCAGCACTCCAGCGCCTGCCTTGGCTCACCTTCCAGCTCGAAGGTGATGTAAAGCCACGAAAACTTCCCGGGTAATTCCACATAGTAGTGAATCTGGTGGGGAAAAAGCAACAAGGTCTCTCCTTCACGAACTTCCCTGACCTCGGTCTCCACCCCCATCCGTCCGCTCCCCTCGAGCGCGATCAAAAGGACATAACGGGCGTGCTGGTCATAGCGGCCCGCCTTGGCGGAAATGCCATCCCATCCGCTGGTCCGGTGGTCCTGGGCAACCCGGCAAAACGCCACAATCTCCCGGGGAAGGATCTCGCTCCCCCAGTCAAGCCCGTGAAAGTAGTCTTTCGGCTGACCCAGTTGATGAGCCTTCATTACCAAATCCTTCTCGTGCACCATGATGTTAGAATCCTGCCGTGTCCTTGGCGAGAAACCAACCGACATTTTCGTGGAGTTGCAAAAAACTCGCGGGAACCCGCTCCGAAGGGACCTGAGACATGGCCTGATGAACAATCTCACGCTTCCCCTCCCCCTGCGCCATCAAAACAATTCGCCGCGATTCCAAAATCGTGCCCACACCCATGGTGACCGCATGGGTTGGGACATGTTCCCGACCCTTAAATCCAGGAGCGGCATCGACAATCGTTTCCTCTGCCAGCGCAATTCGCCGGGTCCGGGTCTCCCGGCCACTCCCCGCTTCGTTAAAGCCAATATGGCCCGCCCGCCCAATCCCCAGCAGTTGCCAGTCAATGCCACCCGCGTCGGCAATTTTCGCCTCATACTCCAGCGCAGCCGCCTCCGCATCTTCAAACCGTGAGGGAGGCACGTGCACCCGCGTCGGGTCAATATCAACGTGGTCGAAAAGATTTTGCCACATCTCGCACCAATAACTGCGCTCGTGGTCGCGGCCCAGCCCTTCGTATTCATCCAGGTTGAAACTGGTGACATTGGCAAACGAAAGCCCCTCTTCGCGATGACGCCGGATAAGCTCGCGGTAAAGCTCCAGAGGAGTGCTTCCCGTGGCCAATCCAAGAACGGCAGATTCACCCCGCCCGGCCCGCTCCCGTATCAGGGACTCCAGCTCATCGGCGACCGCCAGAGACACCTCACCCCACTCACCCACCTGGGCGGTCCGAAAACCAATTTTTACATTTTTAAGCGAAGACACCTTGAATCGAAATAGATTGTAGGGGTCATACGTAACCAATTTCGACTTCTGAGCAAGCTTCTTTTGATCATCTCCAAAACAGAAAAACCCACAGGCACCAGGACCTGCGGGTTTGAAAATTGAATGCTGGTTTTCGGATCAATAATTACTGCTCAACTGCCTCTTTGGCTTCTTCGATCTTTTCGGCAGCAGCGTCTCCGGCCGCTTCCACTTTTTCAGCAGCAGCCTCCTTGGCTTCTTCCACCTTCTCAACAGTCGATCTTTTGATCGCTTCGATCTCTTCAGCTCCAGCCTCTCGGACCGCTTCAACCTTTTCGGCTCCGGCTTCCGTCACTTCCTTCATCTTCTCCTTGGCGGCTTCAACCGCATTGCCGGTGGCAGCACCCGCTTCTTCGATCTTTTCTTCGGTCGCTTTCTTGGCATCCTCGATCTTCTCTTCGGCGGCTTCCGTGGCGTCCTCGATCTTCTCTTTGGCGTTCTCAGTCGATTCCTTCATGGAAGTCTTGGCATCATCGGCTTTCTTTTCGACCTCTTCCTTTTGCTCCTCGGAGCAGGAAGAGGTGATGAGAGCGCAAACGGCAAAGGCAGGAAGTAAGATTAATTGGGTCAGTTTCATAAGTTTCATTTGTTGATGTCGGGGAAAGGGTATACCAGAATCGCAAACCCTCTAGTGGATTCGGGATATTTCATGAAATCAGGGCTCATTTGATCCACGACCAAAGTGGTCCCATCCGCCCTTCAGGAACTCACCGGGTTCCGAAGTCAGCACACCCACTTCCGTCAATTCGAGCCCGGGGAAGCGAATGGCCCATTCCTGCGATAATTCCAACCCGGCTCCGCTCGCGAAAAGAAGCTCATAGTCTTCACCGTCGCCCAGGGCTTGCTCGATCGAAATCCCCTCGTTGAGAGGCAGGGAATCCCGATCAATCGCAAACCCACAACCGCTCCGGCGCGCCAACCTCGGCAGGTCCTTCGCCAGGCCATCCGACAAATCCATCATGGCCGACGGTAAAAAGTTCCCGGCCAGCCACCCGGCCTCCACCAATCTCGGCGAAAAATCCAAATGCTTGCCCGCCAACGAACCCCCGAGGCGACCCGTGACATAGATCCTGTCCCCGGCCTTCCCGCCACTGCGGGTCACCAAACGATCGCGCTTCACCACGCCCCGGCCCGCGACCGAAATCACCACCGGAGAACCTTCCGGCAGCGAAGTCGTCTCGCCCCCCGCAATCACCCCACCGTATCCCGCCAGACACCTCGACATTCCGGCATAAAGCCCCTCCACCCAGTCCAAGGTCGTGCTCGCAGGCAAGGCCAGCGTCACCAACAATTCCCGCGGCTCCCCGCCCATCGCGGCAAAATCACTCAAAACCCGCGCCACCGCCTTCCAACCGACCCGCCCGGGATCTTCCGCAGCCAAATAATGCACCCCCTCGACCACCGCATCGGTCTTCAGCAGCGTCAACATCTCTCCCCCGCCCACCACCGCACAATCATCACCCGGCCCCACCAGGAGATCCGGTGATGTCGCCAGCCCCTTGCAGAGCCGCGCAATCAAGTCATCCTCCCCACTCTCGCCAATCGTCTTCATTGCGGCAGGGGGATTCCACTATACCTCGCCCAAAGCATCAGCCCCACCATCGTGCCATTAAAGGCGGCATGACACGCAATCGTCACCCAGAGCGACCCCGTCACCTCATAGAGAACCACCAAGGCCACCCCCATCACCGCCAGGGTCGGCAGATAAAGAAGATTGAAGTGAATCACCCCGAAGAGCACCCCGGTAAACAAAGCCGCGAACGAGCGCTCCGAATACCGCTTCACCACCGGATAAAGATATCCCCGCAAAATCACCTCCTCGACAATCGGCGCCACGATCACCGCCGAGAAGGCCATCGCCCAAATCAACCCCGGATCATTCGACTCCCGGAGCAACTTGACCGTCTTCTGCCCCTCACCCCCGAAATGGGCCTTCACCCAGTCCGGCCAGCCCGAAAACATCATCAGCACATTCAGGGCGAACATCGACAGCACGAAGGCCGGCATGATCCAAAAGACCTTCTTCCACCCGTGCCATCTCAGCCCGAAGAACTCACAAAGATTAGACCTCCAAAACAGCACCAGCGGGATCACCGCCGCCAGCATCACGAACACAAGTGACCCCAGGAGAATCCCTCCTGCCGTCAACTTCTCCAGATCCGCATTCGCAAGCTGCTCAGGCATCTCCTTCCATTGCAGGACCCACAAGCTCACAAATCCTCCCGCAATCACCAGATCCAGCGGCTGCAAAACCGACGTCCCCACACTTCCACCCAGATTCCACCCGCTCTCAGGCCAAAAATGGCGAACCAGCGCATATCCCGGCAAAGCCACCCCGAAGAACGCCACCACCGTGATCAGCAGCACGTTCCCCAGAAGTTTGTATTCATCGACGCTCACGGGCAAAAACTAGTCGCCTTCCCCGCAATGAAAAGCACAAGCCGCTGCCCCCAAGGCAAAAGGAGCGACGGTTCGAGGGACATTCTCTGAAGGTCCTTACTCCGGCTTGTTCCGCAGGAAATCGGCCACCTGGGCAAAAAACTCCATCATTTGGGCCCGGATCTCCCCATCGGCCACCACCTCATCAGCCGACTCACCCATTAACTTTATCCACCGATCCGCTTCCGCCTCACCAATCTGAAATGGCAGGTGGCGCCCGCGCAGCATCGGATGACCCCGCTTCTCCAAATATCGTTGATCCGCCCCAAACCGGAACAACAAAAAATCCCGCAACCTCTCCGCCGCCCCCGACCAGTCATGATCGGGATACATGGGTCCGATGAGATCATCCTCCCTCACCCGCCGGTAGAACCCCGCAGTTAAACGGGTGAACCCCTCCTCACCCAAAGTCGTATAGATTAATTCCTCGTCCATGATTGCACCGTCCCCCGCAACCTGACGCGATCCTTCCCCTAATTCAAGGATTGCCGCACCCCCATCCTTTCGGCACTCTTTTAAAACACCGTTTGATCCGCTACCTTATCAATGAACTCTCCAGTTGAATTTGTCCCGCCAAAACCCGAAGAGCTGAGCAAATTGCTCAGCGGCTATGAAGTCACCGAACTCATCGCCACCGGCGGAATGGGTGCCGTCTATCGAGCCACCCAGGTTTCCCTCGATCGTGCCGTCGCCATCAAGCTTCTGCCCAGCGAACTCAACGACCCCTCATTCCGCGAGCAATTCCAGGCCGAGGCCCGCGCCATGGCCAGGCTCAACCACCCCAACCTCATTAGCATTTACGACTTTGGACAGGCCGATGACATGCCCTACATCGTCATGGAGTTGGTCAATGGGAAGTCCCTCTACTACTCCAGCTATGGCAAGGCCATCGATCAAACCACCGCCTGCGCACTCATCATCGGCATCTGTCGCGGACTCGCCCACGCCCACGCCGCCAACATCATTCATCGCGACATCAAACCCGCCAATATCCTCCTCGACTCCGACGCCCATCCCAAGATCGGTGACTTCGGCCTCGCCTCCGCCTCGGATGCCGACGACGAAGGCGCAGCCCGCTTCGGCACCCCCGGATACGCCGCTCCCGAAATCCTCGCCAACGAAAAAAACATCGGCATCCCTTCCGACCTCTATGCCGTCGGCGTCATGCTCTACCAGCTCCTCACCGGTAAAATGCCCGAAGAGCCCGCCAGCCCCCCTTCCACTACCTGCGGCAGCGACCCCCGGCTCGATGCCATCTTCCGCCGGGCCACCCGCCGGAACCCCGCCATGCGCTATCAAAGCGCTACCGACATCGCAGACGACCTTGAAAAGCTCCTCCCCACCATCGGAAAACCCGCCCGCCCCGCCATGCGCACCGGCGACACCGGCGGAGCATCGAAATCCGCGCCCATTAAGCGGAACACCGGCGAAAAAGCAGCCGAAAAAAACGCCGACCCAAAACCGGAAGATCCCCGCCGCCGCAAGCTCAGCACCGCCGCGCAATCGACCGAAAACTCCAGCGCCTCCAAACCCAAGCCCAAGCTCACCCGCGCACCCGAGCGCTCCGCAGACTCCGAAGCATCGGACGTCCCGGTCGTCACCCCGCAAGTAATTTCCGTGGCCCCCAGCAGCAACTGGCCCATCATCCGAAACCTGATGATCATCGCGGTCCTCATCCCCACCATCATCTTCGCCTGGGGAAAATATCAGGAAAAACAGGCCACCCTCAAAAAAGAACGGGACGCCCGGGAACTCAAAGAAAAGGCCGCCGCCAACCTCCGCGCCGCGCTCATCGAAAAAGAACAACGCGCCGCTGAAGAACGTCTCCGGCTCCAACAAGAAGCTGACGCAAACAACAAAGCCTTCACCGACGGCCCGGACAGTCCCACCCCGCCCAAGCCTGTCAAAAAGACCCCGCTTGAACAACTTTCCGAACTCCAATCCAGACTGGCTGGCGGCAGCCGCAACACCTACCCGGAAGGCACCATCGATCGCTCCACCCACGCCATCTTCATCGTGGAAACTCCCATGACCTGGACCGCCGCCTCGCAATTCGCCGAGCAACACGGGTCCCACCTCGCCACCCCCACCGCCAGAGCCGACCTCGATGTCATCACCAAGCGCATGACCGGTGATCTCAAGCGCGTCTGGATCGGCGGCGGAGCCAGCGCCCGCAATGGCTGGAGCTGGGTCACCGGCGAAGAATGGAACTACGACAACCCCGGCACCATCCTCGGCTCCTGCGCCTCACTCTCGGACACCGGCGTCATCAAGGCCCGCCCCAACGGCGAAAAAAATCCCTTCGTCATCCAATGGGCTGCCGATGGCTCCAACCCCGGTGCCCTCACCTCCCAGCTCGCCCGCCTCGCGCCCACCCTCGAAACGCCCAGCCCGGCCTGGCCCCCCACCGCCGTGGCCCAGGACAGCCGCGTCTTCCTTCTCGTGCAGAAATCCCTCTCCTGGGACGAAGCCGACTTTATCGCCGGCACCGGTAAAGGCCACCTCGCCGTCCCCTCCAACCCACTCGAAGGAATCTTTATCAAAGATTACCTCACCGCCTCCCTCGCCAACGACGAATCAGCCTGGCTCGGCGGTCAGCGCAACGGAGACACCTGGATCTGGTCCACGGGCGAACCCTGGAAGCAGGCCGACTGGCAGCCCAACTCGCCCGATGGCGGCCCCGACAACTCTGCCCTCCGCTTCGTCAAAAGCCCTCCGGGCTCCGGCTGGGACGATGCCTCTCCCGACGCCGGAAATGCCGGGAGCTTCCTCATCGAATGGAGCACCGACTCCGAACAAGCCACCGTCAACGGCAGCGCCACCCCCGCCCCCGACGGCGACGGCGAACTTGCCAAGCTCCGCACCACCGGCCGCCGCTTTGTGAGCAAGCGAAAGGATGAACAGCTCAAAAAACTTCGCGAAAACCAGAAAAACCTCATGTGGGATCTCTCCACCTGGTTCCGGGTTCAATCCAAGCCCGGCAAAGATCAATACGAAGCGCCCATCAACGCACTCGAGAAAACCTTCGCCACCGACGGCATCCTCCCGGAAGGCCTCCCAGTCGCCAACCTCCCACCGGTCGCCGCCGAGTATTACGCCAAGGCGCGCGAGCGGCAGGCCCGCTTCCAAAATGACTTCGCCGAAAGCATGGAAAATCTTCGCCAGGGCTACCTCGGCAAACTTCTCGAACTCCGCGACAAAATTGAGGCCAGCGGCCAAAAAATCCAGGTTGACCAGGTCGACGAAGAAATCAAAGGAGTCGGCCAAAACGCCGCCAGCTTCCTCGCCCACTTCGAGTAGACGAAAGCTCCACCTTTCGTTCCCCTCCGCCCTAAGCCAAAATCCCCTTCAACACGCGGGCCTTCTCCACCCCGGTCAGCTTCATATCCAGCCCCTGGAATTTAAAAGTGAAGCGATTGTGATCAATCCCCATCAGGTGGAGCATCGTGGCATGGAGATCATGCACCGAGACCACATCCTCGACGGCATTGTAGCCAAAGTTATCGGTCGCGCCGTAGGTCACGCCGCCTTTGATGCCCCCGCCGGCCATCCAAATCGAAAAGCCCTTGATGTGGTGGTCTCGACCCGGATTGGCCCCGCCGCCCTGTGACATCGGGGTGCGCCCAAACTCGCCGCCCCACACCACCAGCGTGTCCTCCAACATCCCCCGCTGCTTCAAATCCTCCACCAAGGCCCAGCTCGCCTGGTCGACCAACTTTGCCGTCGCCGCCACCCCGTTCTTGACCGCACCGTGGTGATCCCACCCGCGATGGTAAAGGTGCACAAAGCGCACTCCGCGTTCCGCAAGACGACGCGCCAACAAGCAATTGCTCGCGAACGAACCATCGCCCGGCGTGGCACCATACATCTCCAGGGTCTCCTTGGACTCGCCCTTCAAATCCACAAGATCAGGCACGCTCGCCTGCATCTTGAACGCCATCTCATACTGCGAAATCTTCGTCGCGATCTCGGGATCATCGACCAGATCATGCCGCATCCGGTTCAGCCCGTTCACCGCATCAATGACCTGCCGCTGATCGCCCCGCGAAACCCCCGCCGGGTTCCCGACATACAACACCGGATCACCCTTCGAGTGAAAATGCACCCCTTGAAACTTACTCGGCAAAAATCCACTATGCCATTGGCGCGAGGCAATCGGCTGGCTCTGTCCACCACCCACCGAAGACAACACCACAAAGCCCGGAAGATCCTGCGTCTCACTCCCGAGACCATACTGAATCCACGACCCCATACACGGACGCCCCGAAATCTGCGTCCCGCAGTTCATAAAGGTATGCGCCGGATCGTGATTGATCTGCTTCGTCGTCATCGACCGCACAATCGCCATCTCATCCGCCAACTTGGCAATATGGGGAAACTGCGAAGAAATCTCCTGTCCCGATTGACCATGCTTCGCAAAATCCCACTGAGGCCCCAGACACTTCAAGGCCTGCCCCTGAAGCTGCGCAATCGGCTGCCCCTTCGTAATCGACTCCGGCATCGCCTGGCCATCCATCTTCGCCAGCGTCGGCTTATAGTCGAAACTCTCCAGGTGCGACGGACCACCCGCCATGCAGAGGAAAATCACCCGCTTCGCCTTCGGAGAACCCGCCATCCGCATCCCCGCCGGAAGCTCGCTCCCAAAAAGCTGCTGCTGCAAAGCCAACGCCCCGATTCCCACCGTGGCCTGGTTCAAAAAAGTCCGCCGATTCGTCATCCCCACACTACGTTACAAATTACCCCAATCTCACACCAGAAACCACCAAACGGAGATCAAACCAGACGACTCGCCACAATGATCCCAGCGGGATCACATCCAGTAGCCGGTGGTTGAGCGCAGTGACACCACCGGGCCAGCCAATCTCCCCAATCCCGGCAGGAATCGCATCACTGAAACCACAATCCGACATATTCAATCCAAATACCGCTCATCAAATTCAACCCCGGATTTCTTGAGAAACCCAATCAACTCCTCGCGGAACGACTTAACCCGATGATGCTCCTCCTGATTCGCAATATACCGCTTCACCGAATCCTTGGCCGATGCACTCACCGTAAATGCCGCATACCCCTCCTGCCAATGAAAGCCGCGAAGATGAGATTCCCGGACCCAAGAAGACGAAGATTTCTTCAACTCGCGCATAAAATCCGACAAACAATGAGTCGCCTTCAACGACACCAGAAGATGAACATGATCCACCACCCCTCCAACTCCCTGCGGAAGCGCATCGAGCCCTTTCGCAACCCCACCAAGATAAGTGTGCAACTCCTCACGCCAACCCTTCTCGATAATCGCTTCCCGATTCTTCGTCGCGAAAATCACGTGATAATGCAGGCTCGTATGGGTCGATGGCATAGCAATAAATCGATGGCACCCCATCCGGGGTGCAGGTTTCGGGAGATTCTAATCCGGTGGTGTCGCTGCGCTCAACCACCGGCTACAAGATTAAATGCCTCCAGCATTTCAGTGACTCAATCACCACGTCCAAAATAAAAAACCACCGCCCTCAAATCCATCATAAAACCCAAAAAATTGAAGAACCCTCTTCAACCATCCCAAGCTCCCGATCCCGGCAGGGATCAAATCAGCCGGTGGTTGAGCGCAGCAACACCACCGGATCCCATCCCCCGCACAACCCGATCCCGGCAGGGATCAAATCCGGTAGCCGGTGGTTGAGCGCAGCGACACCACCGGACCCCATCCCCCGCACAACCCGATCCCGGCAGGGATCAAATCCGGTAGCCGGTGGTTGAGCCACGCGACACCACCGGACCCCATCCCCCGCACAACCCGATCCCGGCAGGGATCAAATCCGGTAGCCGGTGGTTGAGCCACGCGACACCACCGGACCCCATTCCCCGCACAACCTGATCCCGGCAGGGATCAAATCCGGTAGCCGGTGGTTGACCCAAGCAACACCACCGGACCCCATCCCCCGCACAACCCGATCCCGGCAGGGATCAAATCAGGTAGCCGGTGGTTGACCCAAGCAACACCACCGGACCCCATCCCCCGCACAACCTGATCCCGGCAGGGATCAAATCCGGTAGCCGGTGGTTGAGCCACGCGACACCACCGGACCCCATCCCCCGCACAACCTGATCCCGGCAGGGATCAAATCCGGTAGCCGGTGGTTGAGCCACGCGACACCACCGGATCCAATCCCCCGCACAACCCGATCCCGGCAGGGATCAAATCCGGTAGCCGGTGGTTGAGCCACGCGACACCACCGGACCCCATCCCCCGCACAACCCGATCCCGGCAGGGATCAAATCAGGTAGCCGGTGGTTGAGCCACGCAACACCACCGGACCCCATCCCCCGCACAACCTGATCCCGGCAGGGATCAAATCAGGTAGCCGGTGGTTGAGCGCAGCGGCGATACCTCATAGATTTCTTCTCATTGGCGGGTCCCTGGGTGCGGGCAAGACCGCCCTGATCGGATTGATTACCAAAGACTTGAAAAAATGGCCTCAAAACCGCGCTCATCACCAATGATCAGGGGCAGGGTTTGATGGACACCGCCTCCGCGCGACACCCCAGCCAGGGCCTCGCCGATGTCGCCGAAATCACCGGTGGGTGCTGCTTCTTCGCTCTGAACTTCCTGCCAGCCTCAAATATCGACTTGTTTCACCTTCCTCAAAGCAGAAAACATTCAAAGCTCGCCGCATCCATCTAAAATCGTGAAGTCGTTTCGTAGGCATTCAAAATCGCACGGCCGACCTGCGCCCAGGCCGCGGCCTCCTTCTCTGGAATCTCAGGGTTGGGCTGCATCTCACCCACCGACAAAACGGCCTTCGCGGCCTCCGCATCATTCTCAAAGCGCTCGAGCTGTTTCTGCAGAAGATCTTCCAAGAGATCTAATTCTTCCGTCGTCGCATCGCGGGAGAAGGCGGCCTTCATTCCCCACGCCAAACGGTCCCGGACCGGGCCTTCCTGACTCACCATCTTCGAACCAAAGACCCGCGCCGCTTCCACAAAGATGGGATCGTTCAACATCGCCAGGGCTTGCTGCGGGATATTCGAACGCGCCCGCTCGGCCGTGCATTCCTCGCGACTTGGCGCATCGAAGGCCACCATCGAGGGATGCAAAAAAGTCCGGCACCAGAAGGTATAAACACTGCGACGATAAAGATCATCCCCACTGCTCGCCCTCCACGTTTTCTTCGGAAAATTTAGATGCTGCCAATACCCCGCAGGCTGGTAAGGCTTCACACTCTCGCCACCTTGAACTTCGGTGCGAAGAATCCCCGCGACACTCAGCGCACCATCGCGCACAAACTCGGCATCCACCCGCCAACGTCCCTGCCGGGCATAGAAATCATTCGCGGGATCTTTCTCACGCAAAAATGAACTCACTTCCGATTTCTGACGATAAGCTTGCGAGGTCACGACCTTCCTGACCATCCGCTTGATATCCCAATCTCCATCGCGGAAATCGGCCGCGAGCCAGTCGAGCAATCCGGGGTGCGAAGGCATCGTTCCCTGCCCGCCAAGGTCGGTCACGTTTTTGGCAATGCCACGTCCGAAGTAAAGTCTCCAAAGGCGGTTCATGACCGTCCGGCCCGTGAGCGGATTGTCCTTTTCTAAAATCCATTTCGCGAGATCGAGCCGGTCGGCCCGGCCTTCCACCTGCCACCCATGCTTTTGCAGAAAGACCGGCACCGCCGGCTGTACCACCTCACCGGTCTCATCGAGCCAGTTTCCCCGCGGCAGCACCCGTGTCATCCGGGGAGTCGGAAGAGCCTCGGCCACCAACATCCGTCGCATCCCGTCGTTCACCACTTTGAGATCGCTCTCCCACTTCGCGAGCGACTTTTTCCGTGCCGCAATCTCAGGCGAAATCTTCTCGTAATAATCCGCCAGCAACTTTTCATCCGCAGGCGTCCGCTCCGATGACGCGAGCGCCGCCAGAACGGCCGTCGAAGGCACCTCGGGCATCTTCAATCCCGGCTCGGGTGCCGCGCTCGCACTCACGCGGAAGCGTCCCATACTGTGCCTGGCATGCGCCGAATGGTAGTGCAGCGAGACCTCCAAATTCTCCCCGTCCTTGAGTTCGAGGGGCTTCTCCAGTTGGAAAAGGATTTGCCGCGTTCCCTTGCGGCCATCCGCTTCATGCCCCCCCACGGCCCAACCTGTTTCCTTCTTGCCATCGATGGCACTCTTCGCGGGATAATCATTTTGCTCAACGTCTGCCACCACCTTGGAAATCTTCAACAAGCTCCCGTCCTTCTTCACCTCGACTCCGGTCAAAACGAAATTCCCGTTCCCACGTGTAAAGCCGCCCTTCGTCGCAAAGCCCGCATCCGTCATCGCCTCAAGACGCAACCCCGTGACGTTGCCCGGTGAGGAAACTTTGAAGGAGTAGCTTGGAAAATCCGCGACCTTGCCACCCTCTAAAATCGAACCGTCCGCTTGCGGGTTCAAGGTCGTCCCCGCAGGTGCCTTGAGATCCGAAACCGTCACCGCACGCCACCCGAAATCAGGCACCAGCCGACTCTCCAACCAACCCAGACGCCCGGCCTCAAGCTTCTTTCGGAACTCCGCATCGTTCGCCAGCAAATGGCCCACCTGCCCCTCACGGATCATCTTCTCCAACTCAACCACCCGCGCGTCCTCGGCGGCCGATGGCACCACCAAATTGGGATCCCGTTTGCCCACCCCACGCTCCTTGAGGTCATCAAAAAACGCGGCCATCGCATAAAAATCATGCGCCGTAAAAGGATCAAACTTGTGATCATGACACTGCGCACATCCCACCGTCGAACCCATCCAAACTTCCGAGACATTCCGCACCCGGTCGGCGGCGTAAATCGCCCGATATTCCTGATCCTGCGCTCCCCCTTCTTCGGTCGTCTGTAAAAGGCGATTATAACCCGAGGCAACCCGTTGCTCCATCGTCGCATCCGGAAGCAAGTCACCCGCAAGTTGCTCGATCGTGAAATCGGCAAAGGACTTGTTCTCATTAAAGGCCTTGATCACATAATCGCGGTAAGGCGTCACCTTCATCTCGTTGTCACTGTGGTAACCAATGGTGTCCGCATAGCGCACCAGATCGAGCCACCAAACCGCCATCCGCTCCCCGTATTTCGGATCCGCCAAAAAACGATCCACCCATTTCTCAAAAGCCGCCGGACTCTCATCCACCAGAAATTCCCTCGTCTCCTCCGGAGTCGGTGGCACTCCCCGAAGGTCCCAGGAAATGCGGCGCAACAAAGTCGGGCGATCCGCTTCGTCCGATCGCTGCAATCCCGCCTTTTTTTGCCGCTCGGCCAGAAAATGATCAATCTCACTCCCTTCCGGAGCGACCGGCTTCTTCACCGGCTGGTAAGCCCAATGGTCCTCATATTTCGCTCCTTCGTTGATCCACTGCTTGATCAGGGCAATCTCGGCCGGCGAAACCGTCTTGTGCGCCTCGGGCGGCGGCATGATGTCGTCCTCATCCTTCGTGGTCAGTCGCAGGTAGACCTCTGACTTTTCAGCATTCCCCGGCTCAATTGCGGCATAGCCGCCCAGATCTTCATAAGCCCCATCCCGGGTATCCAGCCGAAGATCCGCCTCACGGGTCTCCTCATCAAAACCGTGGCACGCGAAGCACTTGTCCGACAAGATCGGCCGAATTTCCCGTTGGAAATCCACTTCTCCACAAGCCCACAATGTGGTCGCACCAAGCACCCCGATTATTTTCCCTGAAAGCATCACTGGAGATACGGTAAACCAAGCCGACATCTTACCAACCAATTCCCCTTCCCAAGGAAGCCACCTCTCGAAGCCCAATCGCAAACATCTGTCACCCCCGCAGCCGCCTCAATGCCGCTTCTCAAAAATCGAGATAGATCTCGGTGCGACGATTCGCGCGACGCCCGGTCGGGTTATCCTCGCCGGTCTCCGTTTGGTTGGGCAAACGCGGTTTCGCTTCACCTTCCGCCAGCGCCACGATCTGCGTTCTCGGAACCCCGACTTCCAAAAGATACTTCTCAACCGCCCGGGCACGACGGATCGAAAGCGTGGTGTTGTATTGATCCGTCCCAAGGGAATCGGTATGGCCGGAAAGGGTGAGCTTCTTGGCGGAATCAAGCTGGAGAAGACCGGCCACAATATCGAGCTGCTTCTTGGTCCGTGGCGTGAGGCCATCTTCATCAAAGCCGAAATAAAGGATGAGGGTATCACCACCGGCAGGATTCTTCACCAACGGAGTGTAGTGGATATCTCCCCCGGCCACCCGGTCGGCATAGTCGGCGAGTAAGGAATCGAGGTTCACCTCGGTGACCCGCCACGGTTGATCTTCCCCCGTTCGCTGCACGCTGATTCCAAAGTCCGCAGCTTTCTCGCCGGCCTCACCCTCAACATGCGCAATAAAGCCCGCAGTGAGATTACGATTAAACATGGCCCGCAGCGGCTTCTGGGTCCGAAGCTGGTATTTCGCTTCCTCAAAGATAATGCAGAGACCGGCAATTTTGGCATCGGATACCAACGAAGAATCCACAAAAGACTTGGCGTCATCAAACCTCTGCCCGAGCGCGGCCTGGAGGAAGGCATGGGTAATTCCCAGTGAATCAATAAAGACCGCGCGGGGAGGATCGGCTCCCGGAGGAACCGGATCGGGGATTTTGATTTTCTCAACGCCCCACTTCCCGGTCCGCCCCCGCAGGAGGTCAAAATAGATGCGCGCCCCGCTTTCACTGTCGAGATTCAAAGCCCAACGTGAACGCCGGTTCGCCTCCAACTCCCCGATCTCGCTAACGGGATTGACGGTATTGAGGCGGAAGTTCCCGGTGGTTGAAAGGGCCTTCAATCCGGTGAGATGCCGCTCGTCGAGGGCATCCTTGCCAATCATGACGGCCGCTTCCTCGAATTTCCCGAGCTCGAGAGTCTCGCCAATTTTCTTCAGCAAGGCCCCAGGGTCGAACTCGGCCACCCCCATTCCAAGATCGACGAGGGTCTGCTCCGGCGTGGCAGGAACCACGGTGTCCGCTATCATCTCAGGATCTTCCGGGCGGGTCTGAAAGGGATCCTCCGGTCCCGGAGGCATGGCAGGGGCCTTCTTGACCGGCTTCTTAACCGGTTTCTCGACGGGTTCGCTCTTCCCGGCTCCGGACTTGTTGTCGCCGCCTTCCTTTTTCGCGAAGTAAACTCCGCCCGCCACGAGAGCCGCGACAACAAAGGCAATCAAGACAAAGAACCCAAAGTTGGAACGCGGCTCGTAGGAATCGTAGGTGCTCATGGGGATGACATTAATCGACGGGAGGCGTTGTTCGCGGAACTTGCGGGAGAGTCAGCATCGTGCTGGTGTTGCCGCGAATCACGCGCACCTGAGTTTGCTGTACTGCCGCCGTCGCGACAAGGCGAAGGTAAAAATCCTGATCACTGCGAATCGGTGATCCGTTGATCTCGAGAAGTAAATCGTTGGGCTGAATACCGGCATGAAACGCGAGACTATCCGGGACAACCCGGGTCACAAACACTCCGCCCAGTCCGCGCATCCGGTATGCCTGGGGAGTATTGCGGACGGTCAGTCCCACCGCCGAAATAATGGCATCGTCGGAAGCGAGACGTCCACTGGAGGACATTTCCGTGGGCATCGCGAAGGGGTCGGCCTCACCCACAATGGCAGTAAGATTCAGCGTCTCCGAACCGCGGTAAACGGTCACCTTAACTTCGGTTTCGACCTGCGAACGTTGCACCCGGTTCAAAAAGGACGTGGTCGTCGCCACCCCTTCACCTTGATAGGCCGTGATAATGTCATAGGGCTGAAGCCCCGCCTTGGCTGCCGGACTGCCGGGAGTCACGTCCCAGACCACGACACCCTGACCCTGGTAGTTATAAACGCTTCGCAGGTAGTTGTTGAGATCGCGGGTCTCAAGGCCGATATACCCATGCACCGGACGTCCTTTTTCCAAAATGTATTCCAGCGTCCGCTTCACCTCGTTCGATGGGATGGAAAATCCAATCCCCTGGAATCCGGGGTTCTCACGATCCTGCGAGTAGATCGACGCATTGATCGCGATAATCTCTCCGAGGTGATTCAATAAAGGACCGCCCGAGTTGCCGGGATTGATCGCGGCATCAGTCTGAAAGAGATCACGCTGGCCATCGGACAAGGAACGGTCACGTGCCGAAATCCGCCCCACCGTGACCGACTCGCCTAGGCCGAAAGGATTGCCCACCGCGATCGCGAGTTGCCCGACTTTCACGAGATCTGAATCGGCGAACTTGAGCGCATCGAAAATCTCGTCCTCCCTCCCGCTCTTGATTCGCAGCACCGCAATATCGAGCAGCTTGTCCGAGTTCACCAAGGTTGCCGGCAGGGAACGGCCATCGTGAAGGGTCACCCGGATCCGCTTGTGACCCTCGATCACATGATGGTTGGTAATGACATGCCCCTCGGCGGACACGATCACCCCGGATCCCAGACCGGGGGTGAGACGGTCCCGTTCATAAATCCGACCACGAAAGGGATCAATGACCCGCTCCCGCTTGAGAATCTCGGTATCGATGCTCACCACCGCCGGGGTGACCTGCTCAACCAGCGTGACCATTTCATCATTCGCCCGGATCAAGCCCGGCACCTGGCTCGGATCAAGCGCGGGCTTGGACTCCAGGGTCGCGTGCTCGGGCGCAAATTGCCCGCCATCCTGACCATCACCATTGCCAAAAATTCCGTATCCGCCCTGCCAGGCGCGAAACAGATACACCGTAAAAAACGCCGCAGCAAAAACAAAGCACAGGGCAATGATCCGCTTGAAGGTATCATTCATCATCATAAGAGAAGCCACATGGTAGTCCGATCCCGACGATTGTCAGCTTTTGACTGAAATCCGAACCCGTTGTTTTTAAAAGCGTCACCAAACAACTACGGAGTTTAAAAGGGCATCTTGTTCCGAAAGAGGGAAAACGGTGTTTTCGATATTGGCTTGCCACTCCTCCTTGCTCATCATCTTCCCCCAAATCCCGCATTCCATCGTGCACTCTGACTTTCAAATCGAAGACCTCGTCTTTCAAACCCGAGAACTCGTCGTCTACCGCGCCTCTCACAAGGACGGCACTCCCCACGCCATTATCAGGCTCATGTTCTCCGACGAAATCCTCGAAAACCTGCAGAAACAGGACCGCTTTCAAAATGGACTCAATGAACTCCTCAAGCTCCGCCACTCCAGCCTCCGCCCCGTCGTCGATGGCGGACTCGATCCCATCGACGGACACCCTTGGCTCGCCGCCCGCTGGTGGGAAGGCACCATTCTCTCCAAATCAGAAATCACGCAAGGTGAGATCGACCGCCTCCGCACTCAAGCCGAAGACCTGATCAGCACCCTCCGAGATCGGGCCGGTGCCCTCAACTTCACCCCCTTCGAAATCGTGACCGCCACCGCTTCGGACGGCCAGACCGTCCACACCTTCTCCATCGACTACTTCCAGTGGTTCCGCGACTGGGCCATCGGATACCCGCCGGGCGAAAAGAACGACCCCGAACACGCCCTCGACCAACTCATCAATTCCCTCACTCCCGCACCCCGGACCTCCCCCCTCCTCGCACCCCCCAAAACAACAGCTGTCAAACCCGCAGAACCCTCCCCTTCACCGGCACCGCTTTCCCTTCCCATCCCCAAATCCTCCCCCCTCAAACCCCTCGCTTTCATGGCCACCCTCCTCCTTCTCATCGGCGGCGGCATCTGGTGGATCAACCGAAAACCTGCCGACTCCACCCCCTCGCAAACTCCCCTCGCCGTCACCAATCCCACTCCAAACCCTCCCAAAAAGCCCAAGGTCCCGCCTCCCAAGCCCACCGCGCTCGCTCCCAAAGTCGAAAAGCCAAAAGATTCCCCAAAATCCGAACCTGCCACCCAAATCACCGCCACTCCCCGCCCCGAATTCGCAGGCGAAATCGACGACGTCGAAGCCAACCAGGAGAGCGCACTCAAAGAGAATGTCGGCAAGTGGATTGTCCTCAACGGCGAGGTCTCCGCGATCAAGGACAACACCCTGTCCTTCGACCACTCCTCCCTCCAAGCCAGGCTCCCCGAAGGCGCACCCACCATCAAAGTGGGCCAACTCCTCAACATCACCGGACTCCTGAAATCCACCTCCCTCCTCGAAATCCAATCCCCCGACGACCTCATCGTCAACCTGCCCGTCAAGGACGTCTATACCCTCGAGGACGAAGAACAGCTTCGCAAGATGAGCCGCTCCATCGTCTCCGTCCAGGCCACCGTCGCCGACTTCACCAAGACCAAAACCGGCAGCTCCCTCTACCTCGTCTTCCACGAAGAAGGCCCCGGATTCCGCGCCGGCGTGAGCGCCAAAAAGGCAGAAGACGGCCTCGACGAAGACTACCTCCGCTCCTTCGTCGGCAAGGAAATCATCGTCACCGGAGAAATCTCCGTCTTCGAAAACGCCAGCGGTGGCAAAGGGAAACGCCTCGTCATTCGCTTCTCGAAAAAGTCTGACATCAAGGTCGTTGAGGAGTAGCAAATCCCAATCACCATGAAAGTCCTCGTCCTCGGAACCGGAGAATACGTCACCGGCCTCGTCCACGGCTCGCAATCCACTTCCGACAAAGGGTCCGGCGTCGTCGCCCTCACCCTCTTCGACCTCCGCGCCCGCGGCCTCATCGACGAGATCATCCTCACCGGCACCAACGGCAACAAGTTCCCCACCGTCCGCGCCCACTTCGACCGCCTCATCACGCAACGCTACGGTCTCGATTCCTCCTTCCAATCCTTCCCGGCCGATGACCAACGCGACCCCTCCGCCTGGCGCTCCGCCTTAAAAAAACTCTCCCCCGGCGACTCCGTCCTCATTTTCACCCCCGATGACCTCCACTTCGAAATGGCACACCACGCCGCTTCGCGCGGACTCCACGTCCTCGTCGCCAAACCCATCGTCAAAACCCTCTCCGAACACGACGCCCTCCTCAACATCGCGGAAGAAAAGAAGGTCACCATCGCCATGGAAGTCCACAAACGATGGGACCCCATCTATGCGGACGCCCGCGAAAAACTCCGAAAACTCGGCGATTTCTCGTACTTCGTCAGCTACATGAGCCAGCCAAAGTCACAGCTCGAAAGCTTTCGCGCTTGGGCCGGGAAATCCTCCGACATCTCCTACTACCTCAACGCCCACCACCTCGACTTCCACTGCTGGACCCTTCAGGGCCTCGCCCGTCCCGTCTCGGTCACCGCCTCTGCATCCGATGGCGTCGCAAAAGGAATGGACCTCCCCACCGAAGACTCCATCACCCTCATGGTCGATTGGGAAAACAACTCCGGCAACCGTGCCACCGCCATCTACACCTCGGCTTGGATTGCCGCCAAAGCCGAAGTCCACTCCCAACAACGCTTCTTCGCCCTCCACCACCAAGGCGAAGTCCGTGTCGATCAAGCCCACCGTGGCTACGAATATTCCTCGGACGCCACCGGCTACCAGAGCCCCAATCCCCTCTTCTTCCGCTACACCCCCGATGCCAACGGTCACTTCGCCGGCCAATCCAGCTACGGCTACCAAAGCATCGCCGACTTCATCCTCGGTAAGCACGGGAACCTCGCCACCATCCAAACCACCCGCAATACCACCGCCATCCTCGCAGCCGGCCGCCGCTCCCTCGACACAGGCCAACCGGTGCAGCTTGTGCTTGAGTCCAAGCCCACAGCGTAAGTCGCCAGCCAAATCGCTTTCCCCCAACCTTCTCCCAACCGAGGGAAACACCCTCACTTACGCCGAGACCGCGTCCTTGCTGGCTATCGGGAAGCCACCGCAGCCCAAACCCTTCATCCCGTCGAAATCACCACCCACGCCACACTCATCGCCGGCAACAATCGATCCCGAATTGTTTCCATCGGAACTTCCGGACCCTCCACGTCCCAGTTCTCCCGAACGTTCGGAAGAAACTCCCTCCCAAACCCGCCCTCTTCCCCTTCCGCCTCATCTCATTATTCTACAAAACATCTCCCAAAAAACTCCGAAGCAAATCGTCGAGCTGGATTCCAAAAATCTCCTGAAGCGCCAACTCACCGCTGTCTTCCCAGGAGGCCTTTCCAATCAGTTCCTGAATTTCATCAGGCTTCGCCTCCAGATTGGTCTCAATCTTTTTCCATAAAATTTCCGCCAACTGATACGAAAAACCAGAGGAATCTCCGGGGATGGACCAAGCTTCCCCCGACTTAAATTGCTCCAAGGTCTCACGATTCCAGTGGGTCCGATGACGACCATATAATTCTCGATCCAATTGATACTCCGGTTTTCCCGCCACGAGTCCCTCCATCCGCATCGCAATCGCCTCATTCATCCAAAGCGGCAAGGGTAAGTGCCCCACATAGGCGTGAGTCGCTTCGTGGACAAATGCCGAAATCAAATCACCCCATTCGTCCTCATAGAGAGCGATGTGGACATAACCCTCGTTGATGCAAATTCCTCCACTCATCGGGATCACCGAATCTTCAGGATAGAACTGCGCAATATAGTTGCTGTAGGAAAGCGAGTCTTCGAAGACCAACACCACAAGCTTCCCCCATCTTTCAGATTCGGCAGCCTGTCCAAGATACGAAAGAACCGAACTCAAAGCCTCTTCAAGATTTCGTCCCAGACGCACCTGCCCTTCACTTGCATAGGAGGACATTACGAGAAGATTGGCAGTCTCAAAAACCCGAGCCTCATTCCTCTGTCCGTCCGCAACTTTCGAGATCCAGCAACGGGCAGCATGTCCCCAATATTCATCCAGACCACCCTCTCCCCTCTCTTTCTCGATGCTTGCTTCAACCTCGTCCCAATCGACAACACACACCCCATCCGTCATTCGAAAGCTCTCCGAAAAATCTGGCATCTTCTGCACATCACCCATAGACGAGATCCTCGAACATTCACCGCGTCCACGGAAGCCAAAACATCGCTTGGACTTCTGCTCCCAATGTTCAAACTCCCCCCATGTTCGGATTCCTCGGCAGCCCCTGTCACACTTGCGCTTCAAGCGACACCCACTCGACCTACCGCAGCTTCTTCTGCGGTCTCTCCGGGGCTCTGCGCGATGACTACTCACCCGCCGCCCGCTTCCTCGTCAATCGCGACTCGACCTTCCTCTCGCTCATGACCGCCGCAGTCTCGGGCCGAACTCCTCCCGTCATTCAGAGCACCTGCTGCAATCCCATCTCAATCCCCAAGCCCCTCTTCAAAGACGGACTCCACGCCCAATACGCCGCCGCCGTCACCGTTTGCGGACTCGCCACCAAGCTCGAAGACGACCGCCAGGATGAAAAAGGCCTGCGCCGCTTCGCCGCCAAATCCCTCGGCAAAGCGGTCAGCGGGATGACCGATCGGGCCACCTCTTTTCTCAACACAATCCACTTTCCCACCTCCGACGTCGTCGAAATGATGCGCGAACAATGCGCCGTCGAACAACGAAAACCCAATCTGTTAGAAGCCGCCGCTCCCACCGCGATGGCCTACGGCACGATCTTCCAACACGCCGCCCACCTCGCCGGATCGCCCGCCCAAAAAATTCACCTTCGAGCCCTCGGCGCAGATCTTGGCCGCCTCATCTATTGGAAAGATGCCCACGACGACCGCCGGCAAGACGCGCAACGCGGTCGCTTCAATCCACTCGAAATCTCCAGCCCCGGCGAATTTGAGGAACAATTCTCAAAAACCACCGCCCGCTTTCACCAGCTCGTTTCCAACACCTCCGGCACGTTCCGCGAAGTGATTGACGGCATTCTCTCCAGCACCCTTGCACGCCAGCAATCCCTCCTCCCTTCCGGATTGATCGCACAACTTGGCGGGAACACCTCCGAACCCAAAAAGAAGAAGAAAAAAGACAAAGGAGACAGATGGTGGGACCATTGCTGCGACGTCGATTGCTGCTCCTGTCCGGGCTGTGGTTCGAGGTCCGGAAAAAGCCGGGGCCCGTGCGACTGCCTCTGCGACACCGGCGCCGGAGACTCCGGCTGCTTTGACTGCGGAGACTGCAATCCCTGCAATTAAAGGGCGGAGACGGACGTAGTGATCCTCTCGCCCATGAAATTTCTGCCCATCCTTCTCACCTCCGCCCTCGCGCTCACCAGCCTTCCCTGCCTCGCTCTCCGCAAGAACGAAACCTGGAACAAGCAAACCAAAGCCCCCTCCGATGCCGATGCCGGGGGATGGTTCATCAACCTCGGCCTCACCGGTGCCCGCGCCAAAATCCTCCTCGAGCGACCGCAGGAATTCGAAATTGCCTACGTCTTTCCCGACACCCCCGCCCACAACAAACTGCAACCCGGCGACCGCATCCTCGGCGTCAATGGCACCGCCTTTACCGAACCCCACAAGTTTGGATACGGACCCAAATTCTTCGGCTACGAAGGTCCCATGGTGGAATTCGGCCTGGCTCTCGAAACCTCCCAAGGCAAACTCAAAGGTAAACTCGCCCTCCAGATCCAGCGCGGTGAATCCAAGCTCGAGGTCACCCTCGACCTCCCCTCCCGCTACGGATCCTTCTCCGAAACCTTCCCCTATGATTGCCCCAAGACCGACCTCATTCTCAAAGAATCCTTCGCCTACCTTCTCAAGACCCAGCGTGACGACGGACTCTGGAGCGGACGCCCCGATGCCGACGCCTTTGCCGTCCTCGCCCTTCTCGGCAGCGGCAACCAGGACTTCCTTCCCGCCGTCGAGAAGACGATGAAAACCTTCGCCAAAAACACCAACGACCAAATCGACTACCGCGGACTGGATTGCTGGAAATTCACCCTCTACGGCACCGCCCTTTGCGAATACTACCTCCTCACCCGCGCAGAATGGATCAAACCCGAGCTCGAAGAGATCAAGACCTGGCTCCTCAAAGCCCAGTTCGCCAACGGAGGCTGGGGTCACCGCCCCACCGACAAACCCGGCGGCAACGGCTACGGCGCAATTAACGCCATCACAATGCAAGCCAAGCTGGCCCTCGGCCTGATGATGCGCTGCGGCCTCGACGTTCCAACCGCCAAATTCCGCGCCACCCACGACTTCGTCGCCAGAGGCACCAACGACATCGGCTACGTCTGGTATAAGGACGGCGGCCGCCAAAACTCCGGCTACGCCGACATGGGCCGCACCGGCATCACCGCCCTCGCCCATCACGTCAGCCCGGTTGGAGGCAAAGAATATCGCGACTTCGCCCTCCTCACCGCCCACTGTATCGGAAGCTACCCCAAGACCTTCCCCGACACCCATGGCTCCCCCCTCCTCGGGCTCGCCTGGACCGGCCTCGGAGCTCTCGCCGACCCCGCCCAATTCCGCAAACTCATGGACTACAACCGCTGGCACTTCGCCATGGCCCACACTCCCGAAGGAAATTTCTACTACCAACCGAACCGCGATAATAACCCACAGGACTACACCGCCGGACCAAGACTCAACGCCACCGCCGCCAACGCCCTCGTCCTAACCGCGAAGTTCAAAAAGCTCCAAATCACCGGAGCCCCACCCATTCACCTCAATTAATTCCAAGAATCTTCATCTTCGCGACATCAAGACTTCATCAAATCCGGACACCGTCCGCTTGATGCACAAATTAACTCTCAACCGATGGCTCACTCACTTCCAAAAAAACCAAGCCGATCGTAGCGAACCGGACTGGCAAGAACCCACCCGACTCGGCGACGAAGAGCTTCGGGAACTTGTCCCCTCTCTCGCCCAGTTCGAGCTCGGCGACGGAGGAGGCCCGGCTTATCTCATCGCCTGGAATCGCGAGAAATTCCTAACGCAAGACCACGCTCGAAGATTGGTCGATCTCTGGTTCAAAGAAGAAGAGGAACACTCCCGCCTCCTCGGTCAAGCGGTTAGAAAATTCAAAGGCAAGCACATCGTATCCCACTGGAGTTTTTCAGTCTTCTGCAAAGTCCGGCAAATCATGGGTGTCTCCTTTGAACTCCGCACCCTCCTGCTCACCGAGATCGTCAGCAATGCTTACTACCAACTCATGCTCAAACACGGCGGTCCACGCGACGCCTCCATCGCCCAAATGTGTCGCCTGATCATTCGGGATGAAACCGGTCATATCGCGTTTCACAAAGACCGTCTTTCGCTCTCTCACAAATCCTTCGGGATGATTTGGGCGGGCCTTTTTAATCTCATGGGGCTCGCCGCAGGCACCATGCTCTGGATCAACCACGGGCGCGCCATTCGCGCCCTGGGAGGAACCACTGCCGAATTCTACGACGCAATCTGGCAAGCGATGGACCGGTTCATCCAAGGCTTGCGCAGAAAGACCAATGGCCCGCCTAGCGCCCTCCGGGACCATCCGGTCCTCTGCGATCAAAATCACGGGGCGGGTCGGTGATCGACTTCACCGCTTCCTCGGAAAGACCGCTGCTTGCGATCCACGCTGTCGTGGCCGCCTCATCTTTGCGATACCAATCGCGGGCGACATCGATGACCGCTTCCTGGCGAAGGCTCTCGTTCGCAATCGTCTCGACCCACTCCATCGCCGCGACCGGATCTTCGCGTGAAACGCGGGTGGCATAGCCTTCCACCGCCGCATCGCGCTCGGGTGAAGCCTGCAAAGTTGCCAAATATTCTCCCGCCGCTGCCGGGTCCTCACGGGCCCAGGAACCCATCGCCTCCTCATAGGCTTCCGCCTTTGCCTTTCCAGAAAGATTGGCGGCCCAATCGAGCACCGCTTTCGGATCCTCACGGGCCCACGAATCCGCCAAACGGTTCACTGCGGGAGCGGCCGCATCTTCATCGCCGTATTTCGCAATCCACGCCGCCGCGCCCTCGCGGTCGTCGCGCATCATCTCCATCGTGACCCGGGCCAACACCCCCGTCCGCAAGTCAGGCTCCTTCACCGAATCGGCCCAGTCCTTGGCCGCATCCAGGCCCTGCTCCAGCATTTCACCGGTCACCATCGCCATATAAAACCCTTTCGAGCGATCTCCGTCCTCGGTCTCGGGAAGCGATTGGATGAATCCCATCGCTTCGCCCACGCCATTCACCAGCATGCCTTGCAAGATCCCGAAGCCCGCCATCTGCTTTTCCCGCGAGTCTTCAAGACCATTCATGTAGGCAATCGCGCCGCCGCTGTCGACGGTGGCCCAGCCCGCCAAGGCACTGGCCATTTCACCCCCCATCCCTCCGGGACCGCCCCGGCCGCCCCGGCCGCGATCACCACCGTCTTCGCCCTGGGCAGCTTGAATCTCCTTCAGCGCCGCAATCGCGCCCGCGCCATCAACCCGCCCCCAGGCATTCGCGAGAAGCCGAAGCTCCTCGTCATTGCCCCGCCCCATGGGACCACCCCGGCGATTCTCCTGCAGGGCGAGAAAGGCATCCTTGCCATTCTCCGGAGAGAGATTTTCAAGGAGGGCCGCAAACATCTTCTGCCGCAAAAGTGGATCATTGGTCTCCGACATCTCCTTGATCGCAGACTTCATGTCATCAGGCGAAATCTTGCCATCGACAAGAAAGCGGGAGAGGAACTGCGCTTCCGGCCCGTCATTCGACGAACCCACCCGCGGGCTGCCCGAGATGATCCGCCCCGATCCTGGCGAACCCCCTCGCACACCTTTTTGACCGGTATTCTCGGAAATTGAGGCATCGCCGGCGTCCGGTCGCACAACCCACCCCAGCCCGAAGGCGGCGGCAGCTGTCACTGCGAAAAGAGGCAGCATCGTTGAGTTTTTCATGGTGGTGGGTGCGGGGTATCAAATGTGCCATTCGATCCAACCCACCATTCCCCGGAGAGTTGCAAAAATTGTCTCCTCTTTCCCAAGCGATTTCGTCCGAAAACTTCGATCCCCCGAATTTTAGTGCTGAATCGTCCCCGCCGCCGCCGTATTCTTACAGCCATGCGCAAATTCTCACTTTTCCTCGCCCTCACCGCTTTCGCCCACGCCGAACCTCTTTTCAATGGCAAAGACCTCTCCAACTGGCGGGTCGATTCCAAAAGCAAGGTCGAACACTGGACCGTGAAAGACGGCACCCTTCACTGCCAGTCCGGCCCCAAGAAAGCCGGTTCCATTCTCTGGACGAATAAGGAATTCACCGACTTCACCCTCACCCTCGAATACAAGAACGGCGAGGGCACCATCGACTCCGGCGTCATGCTCAAGAGCGCCCACGACCAGATCCAGATCGGGATCTCCGGCTCGCTCAAGCGCGACCTCACCGCTTCCCCCTACATCCCCGGCAAGGGCTACCCGGTCGAAGGCAAGGAAGCCATCGCCGCCGTCAAACCCAAGGACTGGAATACCCTGAAAATCGAAGTCAAAGGCAACGTCTACAAAACCTGGCTCAACGGAGTCGAAGGTGTCACTTACACCTCCGAGACCTCCAAGGACAAAGGCCCCCTCGGCCTCCAGCTCCACGCCGGCAAAAACATGGCCATCTCTTTCCGCAATCTTGAGATCACCGAGGCGGCCAAGTAAAGCCCTCCAACCTTTTCGTTCATTTCGTAAGTTTCGTGATTGGCACTCTCTTCAAAGAAATCCCCTACTTCCCCCAGCTCTCCCAAACCTTCTGAATCGCTTCCTGCTTGGGCAGCTCCCCATCCAAAATAAGGAAGCCGTAATTCACGGTCAGTGACTCACCCTGCTTGATCTCCTTCTCAAAAAAGGCACCAAAACGACCGTAATCACGATAAGCCGAATGCACCGTCCCCTTGGGGTTCGTCGGGTGATTCAGGTGAACCACGCCATACTGCTTTCCATCAAGAGTATAATTCTCAGCCGCCCACGGAAGGTCCTTCACGCCCTTCACCTTGGTCACGCCCCCAGGAAAGACATACTTGGTGAGCTTCTTGTCCACTTCGTTCGCCGGACGATACTGAATCCCGGCGTGCTCTGGATCACCCTTCAACGAAACCTCTCCGCGCAGCGGCGTGAGCTTTGATTGAAAATCGATGAAGGCCCGCCCGCCGTAGGCCCCTTCAGTCACCGTCATCGTCCGCGCCTCTTCCAAAAAGGCCTCGCCCTCCTCGTCCATCCAATGAGTCACCGAGGTCACCACGGCTGCACCATCCCTGACTTCCTTTGAGGTGAATTTCTGATGCACGATATCCCCGCCCTTCATGTGCCAACGGTCATACTCCTTGCCGTTGAACCCGATCTTGTTCCACCCGATAAAAATCCCGCGATGATGGGTAAACTGCCCGCCCGCACCTTTGGTAATGGGGGCCTTCCCCTCGGCATCGAAGACGTGAAGGTAGGGCTTGTAAGTCTCGTGATGCCGCTCCTCCGTCGAGGTGTCGTGCTCATACATGTAACGCGCCACCACCTTGCCGTCCGAGAGGACGTCGAGATGCTTCCCCTCGGTATCCTTCACTTCAAGCGCACCAAAAACCGGCAGGGCCAAAAGACCACCTAACAGAACAGCAAATTTTGTCATACCCACTGAGACGATCTCAAGGCCACAAATGTTTCAACCTCCACCCATTCTAAAAATCCGTTCCCTTATCACCGAGCTTCAATTCCTTGATCCAAATGTTGCGATAACGGACGTCGTGCCCCTCGCATTGCAACTTCAAACCGCCGGGCCGGTTCGTGATGCCACGACCATCATCATTCCCGCCATCGAGACCGGAATTGGGACCGCCCCACACCTTGTTGATCGTCACTTCCTGGTGAACCTTCTTGCCATTGAAATACATCGTGACCCGGGGCTTCTCGGTCATCTTCCCGTCCTCCCCAAAGCGCGCCGCCCGAAAAACAAGGTCGTAGGCATTCCACTTCCCCAGCCCCAGATAAGAATCATACGGTGACTCGGTCTCATTAATCACCGCCGCCATCCCGTGCTTCGTCTTGTCACCATCAAGCACCTGGATCTCAAAGCGGTTCTGCAAATACACCCCGCTGTTGCCACCCTTCTTCATGATCAAAAACTCCACATGAAGACGCACATCCTCATACTTCTTCTTCGTGACCAAATCCGCCGTGCCATATTTCCCGCCCGCTGCCGCAGGATCGTCCGTCATGAGAACGGTGCCTTCATCAACCGGATCTTTAACAATCTTCCACTTGATCGGCAACTCGGAAGAAAAACCCGGCCCCTCCCAGTAAGTCCACTTCTCATCGAGCATCTTGCGGGTCCCGTCGAAGATCACTTCGGCACCTTCGACCGGCTCGGCACCGACTCCAATGGATTGACTAAAAACAGGCGAGAGCGAGAGCAAAAGGAGTGGCAGAATTTTCATAAGTTTGATATTGGCATTCAAAACAGCCGCTGGAAAGCAATTCCGCCGACTGAAAGAATAGCGCAATAGAAACCGTTCCCAACACGACTTCCTTTCGTTTCCTATGAAAAAATCCCACCTGATCCACCTCGGCTGGGCCCTCGTGGCCCTCGTCTCTTTCCTGCTTGGATCACAGTTTGTCGACGAATCCCGCAACGCCACCGGGACCGATACCTCCTCCCCCGGATCGGCATCCGATGCCCCCGGCCTCTCCAACCGCACGGTGGAGAACGAAAAAGGAAGCTCCGCCCGTTCGGGCCGCAAGCGCACCGCCGACGAATCCTCGGCTTCCAACAAGCCCGCCCTCTCGGAGGCTCGGATCAGCCAAATCGGACTCGATCTTCGTAACGCCCGAAACCCTCTCGACCGACGCGCCCTCTTCGACCAACTCCTCCAAGGCCTCACCGTCGAGAATGCCAAAGTCATGCGCGCCCAAATTGTCCATCTCGATTCCGAGAGCTCGGAATTCCGCGACTTCCACTACGCCTGGGGAGCGATCGCCGGACAGGAAGCGGTCCTGAACGGAGCCGAAACCCGCGAACGCGACATGGCCACCACCCTTGCCGGTTGGGCCGGAGCCGACCCCGATGCCGCCCTCGCCTATTTCAACGGCCTCTCCGACGAAGAAAGGAAGAACAATGAGTTAAAATGGGGCACCGCCCACGGACTCGCCGATGCCGACCCCAACCTCGCCGTCCAGTTCGCCCTTGCACAGCACGAGGGAGGAGACCGCGATGCCGGGAGACTCATCGACCTCGCCGCCCGCGAAGTTCTCCGCTCCGGAGATTTTGCCGACGCCGCCCAATGGGCCACCACCATTCCCGAAGGCCCCATGCAAGCCGCCGCGATCTCCCGCGTCTCGCGCGAATACGCCGATGAAAACCCCGTCGAAGCCTCCCAATGGGCCTCCACCCTTCCCGCAGGCGACGGCAAAAACAAAGCCCTCTGGAATTCCTTCCGCGAGTGGGCCGGCGAGGATCCAGAGGCTGCCGCCGGCAAACTCAACAGCATGAACTCCTCTCCCGAGCGCGATTCCGCCACTTACGGATATGCCAACCGCATCGCCTGGGAAGACCCCGCCGCCGCCATCGACTGGGCCAGCACCATCGCCAACGATAACACCCGCCAAAGAGCCATCATCGATAGCGCCCGGACCTTCTACCGCAAAGACCCCGAAGCTGCCAAACAATGGCTCACCACCAGCGGACTCAACGAAAAACAACAGGCTGAAATCACCCGCAATCGCGGCCGCGGTTAGAAGCCTCACCACCATGCCCTCGGAGGGAATACCCCAGAGACGCCCCATTCAATGATCGAGCCTGTTTCGACTGGACGTGATCACCGGATGGCAGGATAACAAAGTGAGACCGGAACCCCCGCCCCTCTCCACCACGGCGGATTTTTGCACGGATTGAAAGTCAGTTGGCGGTGAGGGTAGCGAAGGCCCGGATCAGGTGGACATGCGACGGCAGCCCCATCAAGTTTCCACCCCCCTCCACCGACAGGCCCACGAACGGAAAATCCTCCGATTCGCCGCCAAATCCCCCCTCACTCTCAATGCCTTTTCTCGTAGGTATGAGGTCTGCGGCGGAATACCTAAAGCGGGACTGTGCCTGTGAGATAAATCCGAAAGGATACCATTCAAAATGTTCAAATCCGACTCCTGACCCGAAACAACAAGAGTAGCTGCCTCCGTCCCGGGGCAGTCCGTGAAAGCGTCAGCCTGTCCGCCATAGCCTTCCTGACCTTCGTAGCCTTGGCGGAGTAGGTGGCGTAGGCGGATCCCGCCGCAAGTAGCTGGGGATTCTAGCCCCAGGCCGTTGCGGGAGGCATCCTGCCTCCCGAGATTCCCCCGTCCCGGCAAGCCGGGGATGAGTTGGAACTGGACAAGGATATCCTGGAAAGTCTTTTCCAAACGGAACCTCGCGCGTCAATTCCCCCGTCTCCCCCGTCTCCTCCGCACTCCTCTCCTGCACGCCTGCACCACTGCAAATCAGCTCCTCTGTGACCTCGCCGACTTCTGAAAAATCCAGGAAATCCGGAGAAAACTTGTGGGAGATGTTTAAGTCCGACTCCTGACCCCCAACATGGGACAGGGAAAACAAAGCCGTTTTAGGAGCCAATGCTTGTTAGTCGGGACTGACCCCGACGCATTCGCCCCTCTTTGACATGCGGCCTGCGGCGAAGGTGGCGCGCTACCGCCGGGAGCGCACGCCAAAGGAGCGCGAAAGGACAGCCCACGAAACGACCGTCCGGCACCCTTGGAATCCAGCTTTCACCCCGCTTTGTCATACGGCCTGCGGTGAGGCCCCGCTATCTGCCCCCGCTTCTCCGCCAGCGGTCGCAGCACTCGCTTCTTCGAAATCCGTTCCTGCATTCTGTCAAAATTTGCACACTGACCCCATTTCTCCTCTTTGGTCAAGAGTAAGAAGTGCCTCCAATGGGTCAACTAAAACTCTTAACAATTTTGTCCTGCACCCATGTTTTTTTTCTTCATCACTCCGTCACCCTACCCAGTCAAGGATCCCTTGACAACAACAGATCCTTTAAATCGTCTGACACGAATGGCACGGACTTAAGCCTGATTTCAGAGAAATTTTCCTGATAAAATAAGACGAAAAGCCGGTTCGGGTACAGTTTGGAAGTATGAACTATCAACCTGTCCTTACCGGCTTTCCGCACACCGTAT
>Ga0209491_10001854_pt1 | contig 39587 bp, 28 predicted proteins | sample BON02_FD_187213 | JGI IMG/M metagenome (GOLD analysis project Ga0209491, IMG submission 187213) | Freshwater microbial communities from Lake Bonney liftoff mats and glacier meltwater in Antarctica - BON-02 (SPAdes) (version 2) | ecosystem: Environmental > Aquatic > Freshwater > Ice > Glacier... | reverse complement strand
GTAGGTCAGTTGTTGGTAAGTTCTCATCATCACTTAATCTCTTGCCGGAGAAAAAGGGTAAGAGCTTACCTTCAGCTGGCCCCTTCTTCTACCTGATTAGGTGATGCACTTCAGATTTGAATCCAAGTGATTAAAATACTTGGGTGTGCCGGGATTGCCAGTGTCGCGATGGCCGTATCGGTATCGTCCGTCATGATGGAAACGGCGCAAGCTAAAGTGGTAGCGGGAAGCGATGGCACATTTGTACACCGTGTAACCCACACGCTGGCGTCGGACGCGAGTTATTCTGCTGCTGCTTCTGGCAACAAATGGGCTCAAAAGAATGTCTCCAAGGGTCAGGAGACAAACTCTGGTAGCGAATCCGCGTTCCTGGAGCAAACAAGGAACCCTTGGTCACGCAGCGATTTTTCTGAGCAGTCACGTAACCCCTGGTCACGCAGCGATTTTTCTGAGCAGTCACGTAACCCCTGGTCACGCAGCGATTTTTCTGAGCAGTCACGTAACCCCTGGTCACGCAGCGATTTCTCTGAGCAGTCACGTAACCCCTGGTCACGCAGCGATTTCTCTGAGCAGTCACGTAACCCCTGGTCACGCAGCGATTTTTCTGAGCAGTCAAGAAACCCTTGGTCACGCAGCGATTTCTCTGAGCAGTCACGTAACCCCTGGTCACGCAGCGATTTCTCTGAGCAGTCACGTAACCCCTGGTCACGCAGCGATTTTTCTGAGCAGTCACGTAACCCCTGGTCACGCAGCGATTTCTCTGAGCAGTCACGGAACCCTTGGTCGCGCAGCGATTTCTCTGAGCAAACCAGAAACCCCTGGTCAAGAAGTTAAGTGCTAGCGGTTAGGGCTTCCTGATCACTGGGAAGTTGCTTAAACCACGCCGTACTCGCCGACTCTGTAATTCAGTGATCGGCGAGTTGTCGTTACAGGGGTACAGCAACGCCGAATTTGCAATGAGTTCAGTAAGGTTTGGGTGTGAGTACTGCGGCCTAAAACAGTGATCGAAAGCTTGCTTTGATAAAGGCAGTGTCGCTGGACCAGAGAACGCCTTGTCCCCCAGTGAGAACGAGTTCCGTAGCGAATCGCGAGCTTACACTCACGTAACGTAACACCTATGTCCTGCATGCACACGCATCAACGTGTACCGGGTCGAAAAAAGCTTCCAGCATTCCCTTTTTATTTTCGGCGGTAGAGATTTTTATCCAAGGTGCCGTTCACGCTGCGAAGGCAAGTGCAGTTGACCGCCAGTCTTTCAGAAAAAATGAAAGCTGGACCTTGTGAGCTTGGGATTGGGTCTTTGACGCGACTACACGCGACTACACGCGGGTATCGTCGTGGCTATACCATGTCGACGCCTTGGCGCTAGTCTCTCAAAGTGGAAATCTGTAAGGCTAGCTATTATAGATCGACGCCACCGTGGCGGGTTCTGGTGCCATCGGTGTGAACCAATGTTGTGTGTAAACAGGAATCTCCACACAGTGTCAGATTTCTTTAAGCGACATACCTTCCCATTGTGGCCTAATGCCTGGAATTGAATCCCTGAGTCGCCTGTTATGACATCGTCCGGTGTCGTGGATTAATACTGCACTGAAAATCGGTGTAGCGACCCGATCCGCTACTGGATTGGCTGAAACCAGACCGAGGATGTGTAAGCCCGCTCCTGAATGGTGTCGGGGTGATCCTCCGCATGCTTGATACCCAGCGCAATAGCGTCCAGCAGAGAGTGGCGTGCAGTTGGAATCTGCAGTACCCGGGCATAGTAAAATGCAGACTGGCCAGCATCGAACTGGGGGTCAGTCCACGCTGCTGACAGTTGCGCGGCTCCAATGCTGTCATCGACCTCGCCTGTGCGCAGATCAACCGTATTGCCCACTGCAGGCAAGTTCCCGTCGGCTTGCAGTTTGCGTTCGTCGGACCAGGCAACGTTAAAGATCTTTTCGTGAGACTCTCCTGCTTCGTCCAGCCAACCTTTTACAATTTGAATGCGGTCAAGGTTTGCACCCTCGGGATCTTTGGCGGCGATAACGATAAATGCGGGCTCCTCGGCCTGGCTCAACTCCCCGCCCATAGGGACGCCCCTGGCCCTGGCTGCGTCAATGGCTTCCGGACTTTCCAGATCCGCCTCTGTGTAGTCTGCCCCGCCGTAAAATTGCACGACTATGCGCGGGCCAGTGGTGGCATACACTTCCCTGCGTTCCAGCGCGTTGAGTATGGCGGTGCGGGTATTGCTCGTCGCCCAAACGGCGGCCATACCTGACGCCGACATGGCCCAGCCCGACGCGCCCGGGCCATCGTCGTTGAACGTCAGGTTCTTGTTTGCTGGAATAGAGTCGGTCGCCAGCTTGCCGTGAAAGTTACCCTCTTCGGCGGAGGACAGTGCGGTATGAGAATCCGTGGATCCGATGACGCCTAATCGATAGGGGTTCTGGCCTAACGTCTGTTCCAGTTCAAGGCCGCGTTTCAACGCCTCCCGAACAAAGTCGCCGCGTTGTGGCTTGTAGGGTGTCCACTCGCGCTGTATGTAATAGGGGTAAACCTCAAAATCGGTGAATTCGTCTTCTGGTGAAAATAGGGAATTACTTTCCGAGTCACCTTTAATCTGGGTGATTTCTGCGACATGCTCCCACTTGCTGCGCAGCGCCACATACTCTGCTGTGAACGGCTCGCCGCGCAGGGACGTATCGGAAAACATATACCCCTTTGAGATGTTTGAATTATGGGGTATCGCAGTAAATCGTGCGCCGGTTGCCTCACTGGTTTTGTCTAGCCATGCCCACAAGTCCTCAGGGTATGGGCTGTCATCCAGGCCGAAGGGCGCGTATTCTCGTGCGACAGCCCCGTCGCTGTCGGTAAGAATGACGCGGTGCAGATTGGCGCCGCCTGGAAGGGAACTCCACTCCCAGCCAATCAGTGCAGTAAACTCGCCGGGCTGGTTGTACTTGTCTGCCGTATCGGTAATGGTGCGCCAGCTGTCAAGCTCGACCGCCGCGGGCATCGGCAGCAGGCTCAAGCCACTGCCACCGAGGCTGTTCGCTTTCGCGTCCTGCAAAGGTGTCAGGTTGGGGTCAGGCAGTACACTGACAAACAATTCTCGCCCGGTGCCGTTGTCGATGGTCCAATTCAAAACGAAGGCGGCCACCTTTGCCTTGATCGTATCGATGATCCCGAGATCGGACGTATCGACGCCATTCAGATGGATGTTGCGAATCTGTCCCAGAAACTCCGCATGGTCTGTCACCGCCAGAAAGTCCAAGGGCGTGTCGATCTGCACGCGAGCCTTGTGGTAGGGATGTATAACGGGCATACCCATCGCATAGCGATAGGCTGTTTCGGGGTCGCCCGTCAAATTGTTATTGGTGTAAGCGTCGGAGGAGTAAGCCGTATGCAGGTGTGTGTCGCCCCAGAGCAGCTGGCGTTCTTGTGCCGCCGCGGTAGTTGCCGCCAAACTAAGAATCAAAATAACCACTTTATGCATAGGAACTCCAGAATACTCTTTGGGTCGCTCTTTATAGGGGATGCGGGGCAAGTGCGCAACGTTGTTTGCAGTCTCTCTGCGGCGGAATGGCCTATCCGTGGGGCGAGTGCGTCAGGTAGGTGAATTCAAGCGACTCTTGTTGTATTATTGGCAGGTGTACATATAAATAATTAATCCAGCTTCCTGCGTCGTCAGGACGGAGATTCAATATGACGCTGCGCGCAAAGATCCAGCAAGCTACCCAAAGGCCCGACGCCCAGTCCCTTCGCAACGCTGTAGTTGCAGCGAAAAAGGGCGATGCGGCGGGACATATCCTCATTACCGGCGCGATGACCTGGGCGGCGTATTCCTGTCCGGATGCGACCGACGCGGTCTACGATAATATTGCATCCACGTGGCTGGGTTCAGGCCCTACGCCAGAGATTCCCGATGGCCTGCCTGAGGCGCCGCTTGAGGACAGCTTCTGGCAATCGTTCTGGGAGGTCGTGGAAGGGCCGCCAGAAGGCTATGACGCCCTCACTATCACAGTTGCTGTGGCGGCTCTGGGGGCAGCTGTGCACCCTGATTTCGAGCAGATTGCTGAAAATCATGCGCGCCATCACCCGGGAGCGGCCCAAGCAGTCACCCGTCCGATTCCCGGTCATACCGATGTTCCTGCGTTGGCCAATTGTCCTGAAAAGAGCCTTGGCTTGTCCCTGCACAATATGATTATTGAGAACGGCTATGACCCGGAAGTGCTGGACCGTGAATCCATCATGCTTAGTGCTCTGCCGCATTCATTGCATTATCTCAATGCCCGCATTCTGCAAATGCATGACGTCTGGCATCTGGTCGCGGGCTACACGACACATTCCTCCAACGAGATCGCGATCTCAGCGTTTCAGCTGGCGCAGTTTGGTCACAATTATTCGGCCATGTTTTTGGCTGCTGGCATGGCGATGGCGACGACCAAGGAACCTCGTGGCTTTACCATCATCATGCAGATTGTGAATGAGGCCTGGCAACACGGGCGCGACGCGCCCTGCATGATGGATATCGAATGGGAGCAGGAATGGAGCAGTTCTCTTGAGGATATCCGAGCCAAGTACGGGATACCCACCTATCAAAGCGTGTTCCCCTCAGACCTACTGGAATCGATTGAGAACCCCTCGTTCTTGAAGAAACTGATGCTGGGATATCAACTGCTTCGTTACAATATGCGATTACGCAAGGGTGCGCTTCGCCTCGCTATGCAATAGCCTGCTGTCTGGCTCACAGTGTATACCGCACCACCACCGCGGGCCCCGACTGAGGTGCGTCGAGGAACAGCGTGATCATGCCGTCCTTATCTTCCGTTTTAAGCAGCTTGGCACCCAGCACATCAATGTTTTGCCACGGTATATCGGGCGACTCGATAGTAAAACGTGCTTCCGTCGCACCCACCACAATGGCGTAGAGGGCGTCGTCGGTTTGGGTATAGCGCAACTCGCGGCCGCGCTCGTTCTTAAAGCGGGTCCACGGGCGAGTGTTATAGATTGCTTCTCCGTTAACGCCCATCCAGTCCCCCAGTCCTTGCAGTGGCACTTGTTGGATCGCGGGAATGCGGCCGTAGCTATCCGGGCCCACATTGATCAGTACATTGCCATTTTTAGCGACTGTGTCCGCGAGATAGTCCACCAGGTCAGACGCTGAAAGCATATCGTCAGCCGTCTCGCGCTGGTTGTACGCAAAGGAGCCGCCAAGACCTCGCGTGGTCTCCCACTTGAAGGGGGCGATACCTGAAAAACTATCGTACTCTGCCGTTTTGAAGCCAGGTCGCGCCGGGTCATCCTCAAGCACGTCAGATTGGTTGGACAACATCAGTCGTCCCAGCGCTTTCATCATCCAGGTCGCGCCGGGAATGGCGGCAACTTGTCCCAGTACATCAACAGCGCCCCAGCGGTCGTTGACGACCCCGTCGGGCACTTGCGCAAAGTAGTACTCGAACAGTGTGCCCTGTTGTCCCTTTGACGGGTAGCCAATGTCTGCCCACAAAACGTCTGGATGATAGCGGTCGATCAGTTCCTTCATCTGGGCGTAAACGTAGTCGGCATAGGCTTGGCTGGCGGGTGCACTGCGCATGATGTCCTGTATGCGATCGCCGTCGTTATACATTTCGAACGTCCAGTCCAGGCCGGTTGAGTAGTAGGTGCCAAAGCGCATCCCTCGCGCTCGCACGGCAGCCGCCAGTTCGCCGACCATATCGCGCGGCGAGCCCCAGTTCTCACGGTTGGGATTCGCAATATCGCTGGGCCACAGGGTGTAGCCGTCGTGGTGCTTGGTAACCAGCACGACATATTGGGCGCCGGCTTTCTTAAAAAGATCCGCCCAGGCTGTGGGGTTCCAGCCCGCGTTTACGTGCGCTTCAAAAACGGGTTTGAAATTCGTGTAGGGCGCATCGCCGTAAGTGGCCGCGTGATGGCGCGCGGTTTCACTGTCAGGGTAATTCATGGCGTTGAGATACCACTCTGCATAAGGCATCTCCTTGCGCGGCGATTCGCCGAACATGATCTCCTCGAGCTCGCCCGGTTGCAGGGGAGGGCCATAGGCAAATGCGGGTACGGAGGCGGGCCCCCAATGAATAAAAATCCCCAATTTGGCATTTTCAAACCACGCGGGCATTTCACGTGAGCGCTCCAGTACTTGGTCTGGAACAGCGTCGGTGCAGGCGCCAACAGCAATAAAGGCAATTACAAGGAGAAGGCGTCGCAACGGCTTAACGGAATTATCCAATGGCATTTTTTATCCTTATTATTGTGACGGAGTTCGGTGGGGCGCTTAACTGCTGCGCTCAAGCAAAGCCTCCGGCGCATGCTGTTACGGCGAATTCGAGGATACTCCTTCAGTGTGGATAAACTCAATCCTCGGTTGTGGCCCCGGCAGTTTGCGCAGCACTCGACTGTTTTATCCTGCCCCAACGAAACGGCGACAGTATCTGCGCCCACCAGGTCATGGGGAAGGCGTTTAGGCCAGCGATGCCGATCTCTTCCGGTGGCTGTCGGTCTTGGGGTAGGAAGCGCGTGCCGAACACCCAGTCCCAGACACTGACCGTCTGCCCGTAGTTATGGTTGGCCTCGAACACTGTTTTGGAGTGATGCCAGCGGTGTAACTCCGCCATGCTGAAAAACCAGTTCAGCGGTCCCAGCCTGAGTTGGATATTGGCGTGCTGGAAAATACCATGCACAGTGGTAATCAATCCAAAGTACGCCAGCATCACTTCGCCGCTGCCCAGCATTACCAGCAGGATATACGAGGGCGCGAACGTCATAAAAGAGTCGATAGGATGGAAGCGTCCGGCATTGAGCCAATATAAGCGCGGCGCACTATGGTGTACGGCGTGGAAGCGCCACAGACCGTCCCACTGATGTTCCCAGCGATGAATCCAGTAACCGGGCAGCTCACCGATGAGAAGAACCAGAATAATTTGAGCCAATAGCGGCCACTGTGTCGGCCACACGCCACTGCCAAACTGGTCGGACAGCCAGCCGCCGACGACCACGCCAATGGACACCGCCACCGGTGTCAGGAACGCCAGCAAAATAGCGATACCAATAGCATGGCGCGCGTCCACACTGATGTCCGCGCGGTTGATATTCCAGCTGCTATGGTAGGGGTAAACATGCTCAAACACAGCGACGATGATGATGGCGGCAAACTGCGGCCCCAGTATTGCCAGCGCGGGCTCCATGCCACCGCGCATGAGCCACCACGAGATGAGGACTGCCAAGCCCATGACGATTGGGAATATACCCCACTGAAATGCTACGGGGGGGCGCGACGGTGCCTGCTTTGAAGTCAATGTGATGACCCTCTTTTTATGTAATGGCGGCGTGCTTGAGGCCTAACCTGATGACCTCGCACGACTGCCAGCGTGAGTTCCCATAATCCTTGATTCTGGATTATTGCGTGACAGCTGTCAATTTATCTCCCGGCAGGGTGCTGAGTCATTGCCCCCAATAGGATATCCAGAGGCTACATGTCCCGTTAACGCGGTAATAGCCCGTCAAAAAAAAGACTGACCACATTTTCCGCCTGCTCTTCGAGAGACAATTTGGATGTCTTTTTATCACTTTTCCCGAGCCGCTTCGTCAGGGCGGGGAGGGCGAATATGCCGCCGGCACCGTGCGTCATCAGAAAGTACATCAGGGTCACCGAAACGGGCTTGATACGCCCTTCGTCCGCAAGGCGAGAAAGCCAGGCGTCACCAAAATCGCGGATCGGTTTGATATACGTGGCAAACAGGTAATCGAGACGCGGCCCGGGCTGGCTGGCCTCCTGGTTGATGATTTGTAGCAGGGAAGGGTACTGCGCGTTGATCCGTATAAAGCTGCTGATCAGTCCGCGCAATATCAATACCTCATCGCTGCCCAGCGTCTCAGCCTCCCGGCGAAGATCATGGATCAGGCGACCATAGCCGTGGTCGACGGCCGCATACCAGAGCTTCTCCTTGGCGCCGAAGCGCTGTGGAATCAGGTTGTGGCTAACCTCAAGGCGACGGGCAATTTCCCGCACTGAGGCCCCGTCATACCCGTTCTCGCCAAACGATTGCAGCACTGCCTCCAGCAATTCGTCATCGGAAACTGCACTCTGCGCCGGTCGCCCCCTTGATCTGGTGGCCATGTGTTTTCGTTGCTCCTACGTACGATCCGCAGCGTGATGCTTTTCCCCGTTGTTTGCAGTCTCGTTCTGCAACTGCAACCGGCATAAATTGACACTTGTCATGCTATTAGACAAACTGCAGCGGGGCAACCGCGAGTGACTGTCATCGGTAAATATTATAAGTGATTGTGCGGCCCACATCAGCCGGCGACCGGCGGTAGCGCCAAATTGCAGGGTGACGCGTCGCCCGCTAACACTGTCGTCGCAAAGGATCAGGAATGAGAACCACTGTTACGCTCAACGATATTCCGTTGCCTGGCCGTGCCGGAGATTCTGATTTCCATTTATCAACGTATCAGGCCGGTTCAGGGCCAGCGGTGGTGTTTGTTCACGGCTTCCCGGATCTCGCTCTGGGTTGGCAAAACCAGATGCAGGCGATAGCCGAGCGCGGTTTCCACGTCATCGCGCCGGATATGCGCGGCTATGGCGGCAGTTCGTGCCCCCATCCTGTGGAGGCTTATACGCTGGCCGAACTCACCGGTGATCTGGTGGCCTTGCTGGATGCACTCAAGATTGAGAAAGCGATTTTCGTCGGCCATGACTGGGGCGGCTTTGTCGCTTGGGCAATGCCGGTTCTGCACCCGAACCGGGTAGCGGGTATTGCTGCGGCCTGCACGCCTTACATACCCTTTCCCAGCGTTGCCATTCATGCCGATCTGGTCGGGGGCGAGATCGAGCGCCAGTATGTGGCGTGGTTCCAGCTCCCCGACGTTGCAGAGTCGTATATGGATCAGCACGTACGCTGCATTGTTGCAAAAATCATGCGCACCGCGCCGCCGCTTGAAGAGGTGTATGCCGTGGCCTTTGCTGATGGCAAACTGAACATGAATCCCTTTCTGGATATTGCGTCTGCGCCCGCTCTAGGCGAGCCGCTACTCAGTGAGGACGATTTCGAACACTATGCGGCGGCATTCACACGCACCGGATTTCGCGGCGGCATCAATTGGTATCGCAATATTGACAATAACGCGCTGACGCACCCTGCTGTGGGCGTGCAACCCCTCGACCTGCCGTGCCTTATGTTGATGGCGGATCGAGACCCGGCGTTGCGGCCGGAGTTTGCCGCAGACATGCCGGAGCGTTGTAGCAATCTGGAGATACACTTGATCGAGAATGCAGGGCACTGGGTGCAGCGGGAGCAGGCCGCCGCCGTTAATACGCATCTTTGTGCCTGGCTTGTGCGGCACTTCCAGTGAACGCGGGATATATCATGCGGGCAGCCAACACGTGAACCAGCCGATGCAAGCGCTCACGGCAAAAGAAAAGTGGACCTACGCCATTGGCAATATGCCGTTTTCCGTGAAGGATGCAGCCTACGTCAACTTTGTGGTGTTCTACTACACACAGGTGCAGGGTCTGAGCGGCACACTGGCTGGACTTGCGATGTTCCTGGCGCTGTTGTGGGACGCCATTTCTGATCCCATCGTGGGCAGCTGGTCAGATAATCTGCACACACGCTGGGGTCGGCGTCATCCCCTGTTGGTGGCAGGCGGCATTCCCACCGCATTTTTGTTTCTGGCACTGTTCACACCACCTGCGGGAGCGGGCGAGCTGGGTGTATTTGTCTGGTTGCTCACTGTTTCGATTTTGCTGCGCACATTTCTTACCCTTTACTTCATCCCCTATTCTGCCATGGGTGCTGAACTGTCGTCGGATTACGACGAGCGTACGGTCATTGCCAAGGCCCGGGTCACTATGGGTTGGCTGGCGGGCATGCTACTACCGGCTATCGGCTTTACGGTTTTCTTTCAGCCAGAGAACGGTATTGATGGGCGCCTGGTTGCTGCGAACTATTGGCAGTACGGCGTGCTGTCGGCACTGGTGGCGGGCGTGACCGCGCTGGTGTGCGTGGTGGGTACACGCTCTGCGATTCCCCGCTTACCGCGCGCGATTCCCGGGCTCAATTTCAAGTGGAGCCAACCTCTGGCCGATTTGAAGCTCATTTTTCGCAACCGCAACTTCCGCATATCCATGGGCGCTAACCTGGCCTTTGGCATGTGCGCCGGTGTCTACACAACGCTGGGTTTGTACATGGGCACCTACTTCTGGGAATTCAGCACAGACCAGCTGGCCGGGCTGGTTGTTCCCACTGCCGCTGGCACCTTGCTGGCTTTCGTCGTGTTGAATCGACTCGGTCGGCGGTTTGATAAACCAACATTGCTCTCTGCTGTCAGCTTGTTGCTGGCGTTAAATCTCCTGTGGTTTATCGGCGGGCGGTTGCTCGGGTTATTGCCAGAAAATGGACATCCGCTGATTTACCCGCTGCAGTGGCTAAACCTGTCTATTGCGGTGCTGTTAATTGTGGCGTTGCAAGCGCTGGGCATCTCGCTGTGGGCGGACATACTGGATGAGCAGCAGCTCAGCACCGGCCGGCGTCAGGAAGGTGTGGTGTTTGCTGCCGGTTCCTTTGTCGGGAAGGCGACGACCGGTGCGGGCTCGCTATTGGCCGGTATCGTTATCGACTTGTCGGGCATGACGCCGGGTCTTGAGCCCGGTGAGGTCAGCCAAGCCGTATTGCAGTCCCTGGGTTGGTTTACGCTGAGTACGATTGCGATCCTGGCAATGGTGGCATTCTTCTTCTTCACCCGGCTGCGGCTCACTCGCGCCGACCATGCGCGCGTTATCGCGCAATTGGCTGTGCAGGCCGCTGCCCGGGATTGAAGGTGGTTGTGATTGCGTGAGAGGGAGTGAATCAGTAAACGACAGAGTGACCTGCTGACGATTTACGGCGTGCGGTTCAGCGCGTCTTTTGTAGCTTCATGCTTTCATCAAACACCACATAAGTGTCGTGCTGCTCTTTTGCGCGATACATCGCTATGTCAGCGTAACGGCACAAGGTGCTGTGGTCTTCGGAGTGAACGGGAAACACAGACACGCCGCAGCTGGCCCTGACGACAATATCCACACCATTGACACATATTGTCTCCCTGATGGTTTCCAGCACCTTGGGCATGATCAGTTCCAGGTCAATGGGCAGGTGTATGCCCGGCAGAATCAACGCAAACTCGTCGCCGCCGAGGCGCGCTGCGGTGTCGGACAGCCGTAAAACATGTCTCAGGCGTTGCGCTACCACCCTTAATGCTTCATCGCCGACATGGTGGCCGAGTAAATCATTGATGGGTTTAAACCCGTCGAGATCAAGGTACACCACTGCGAGCCTTTGATGGCGCTCGCGAGCCTCGTCGATTGCTGCCTTGAGCCGGCGAAAAAACTCGAATCGATTGGGAATGCCGGTGAGATCGTCATGGCTCGCTTTGTGCTCGAAGCGATTTTTTTCCTCATACAGACTCTTGGCGAGCTGGGCGTTGATGGTCTCGTAAACAATGAGCGCGCCGCCCACGATGAGAATCAGCGTAAATTGCAGCAAGATGTACATGGTATCGATCAACGCCTGGCTGTGCAGTAGTTGTACATAGCCGAAATCAAAAATAGCGCTGAGGTAGATAAAAAAACAGATGAGCGCAGTTACCGCTAGCCAGAAAAGGCCCGGCCGTAAGCCCAGTAATAGAAAGCCGGTGACCGGCAGTTGCAGCACCAACTGCATTACAGGTGAATCCCAATAGCCGCCCGTAAGCTGAATGCCGACCACGGTCACTGCGGTGAGAATCGTGAGCAAAAAGTTGGCGGTTAGTACGAAGCTCTCCGTCACTTTTAAAAGCATAAGCGCTACCAGATAGGCTATCAGGCAAATCACGACCAAGCTTACGCCGATTGGCATATTTTGTTCCAGCTCAAGAAAGCGCAGCAGAAAAGTAAGGACAAAAAAGCTAATCAGGATATTGGTCGTGATCATCCCGATAATAATGTAGCCGCGCATTAGATCGGACGGATTATTGCGTAGCGTCGCCGGCAGAAAGAAATCGAAGAAACGAAAAAATAAAGTCATTTACTGCCCTGCGCCCGCCAGTGATACAAGGAGCAGTGCCCGTGAAGGTCACGGCACTGGACTAGCCAGATAAGAGATGATGCAGCCTCTGGAGGGCTTCCTGTCGTCACTGCATGTTGGCTGAAGTTTCTAATACAGCACTTCCAGGGCAGGCGCTTCGCCTTATTGTTATAACGAACCCATGCTGGAAGGCACCACCCCTGATTACAGTCTCAAAGGATTGTGCTGTCTCGCCAGTTGAGCGCGTCTGAGCACAGTAAAGGTACTACAGCTTGCAACCTTCACATAACGCCCAGTTGGCACAAAATGTGATCGAGGTAACAGGCTTTGAGTTTTTTATCTAATGCTTGAAATAACAGTGCTACTTCTCAGTCTGGAGATTGAGGTGTACTCTTTTTCGTTCATACCAGCATACTGGAACTGTACTCAGTGTCGCTAAATGCTTTGCCATATGAGGAAGTATTAACCAGCGGCCCTGATCCATTTTGAATGCAGTTTGGTCGAATTCATTAATAGTCAGGTATAGAAATGGTGAGCGATGAGGCCTGGAAAAAGCCCGTAGACCACGACCATGTGGTGGCGCTGCGTGCCGTCGAGAAAGTCATACTCGATCATAGTGTGCCGGCTGCTTTTAGTGAGCTACTGGTGACGCCGTGGATGGGGATATCCCAAGAGCTGCTGCAACTGCACGGTGAGCTGTCCGATACCTGGGTGCGAATGCTCTGGTTCACCCGTAAGGTGTGTACTTCGATTTCTACCAGCCTGACAGCAGCCGACCCCGAGCCCCTTGATCATGTCCTGCAAACGTTCATGCTGTGGCTGCAAGGACTCAATCAGGGAACAGGATCCTTCGATCAAGTAACTACTGCGGCAGAGCATTTATGCGGTAGCTTGAAAACACAGATGATGGTTGATTTGAGTAGAGATGACATGACGGATGTGGATGACACCGCCGCGGCAGGAAGTTCCCAGCCAAACCCCAATGACCTGAACCCAAATAATCTGGCCCCAACCGACCTCGCCCCAATTGATCTGGCGACACCCACTATCACGATGAATGTAAGCGAGGCTCCTATGGATATTCCCACTGTTTCTGACAACGGCAACACCGATCAGAACAAAGAACCTGAGTTTAAGGCACCCTCAGATCCAGCCCCGGTTGCGGACAAAACCGCGGTGGGAACGTCAGATTCGCTGCTCATTCCAGTGGGCGTCTGGCTCGGATTTCACGATGAGGATGCCTCTATGATGGCAAAGCTCGCGGTATACGACAGGGCAAACGGCAATTACATTTTTGCCAACAAGCAGGGCTTTCTGGTGCGTCAGGTGAATACCCCTGACCTGCTTCACCTGATAGAGAATGAGCTTGTCGATATTATCGAGCGCCGCCTGGTGCCGCGAGTAACGAAGACCTAAAGCCACGCTTGCAGGGGCATACTGGATGCAGCTAGACATGTTCCAGCAGGTTGCGCCACGACTTGATGTCAGTGTCCGCTGAGTTCAGTAGCGCGAAGCCAGCCAGAAAGCCGGGGCTGTCATCCTCATTTGCCCGACACCACTTTACCTCTGCGGCCAAATAGAACGGCTTGTCTACGCCAGGCAGTTCTGCGCAGATCGGCAGTATTGCGTCCACTGGAACTTCGCTTTCAATGCAGACACGAAAGCCGCCGTAAGATACATCAATTACCTCGCAATGAAGCAGTACCGCCTCAGATTCCGCGGTTCTCGCACTGACCTCTACGAATACTCGGGCGCTCAGTGTGATCCGGGTATGGCGGCGATCAGTTTCTATCTTCTGCATTGTGGCAATCCTTCGCAACCTAGTGAGTCGTTTTAGTGTCGGTATTGGTCACAACTGAATATTACACAGACATCGGCAGACCGGGCCAGCCCTAGATTGGTTGTTCTTTGGGGTTTATGGCGGCGGCTTCCCGCTCTGCAGAATTAGTTAGGGTCAGAGTTAACATTTTGTCCGTTAAATGCAGGGCCCGTCAGCCGCCGCGCGCGTTGGTGGGTGGCAACCTCTTGGGCTGTTGGCAATGAGTGCGAGGGGAGAGAGTGTGGTCACCGTAGGATCCTGCGGCATCAATCAGCGTCAAGGGCGAGAATGTAGCCGAATAGTCGAATAGCCGCGTTGTTGATGCCTGTTAACAGCTCACCAGCATGTGCCTGAAAACAATACCTGTGCATGTATACACTCTAAACATGTCGCTAAAAATGATTAATATAAACACCCTGCGGTAGGAACCCGTGCCAACGCGGCGAGCGGTTATCCCATCGGAAGTGAGCCGCAGCTAAGCAACACCGTCGCACACCACGATAAGGGCCAGGAGCACGCAATGAGGCCCAGGGCGAAGCCTTGCTTGAAGAAACTGAAACAGACACAACTCACACGTTAAAAGTACGGAGAAATATTATGACTGCGATCAATAAAGCGTTACAGGCTGTGACTCTGGGCGAAGTACAGAGTTTTGAGAATCTGCAAATCACGCCGCTGCTGGCACTCACACCCGGCATAGCGGATTACCTGACACTGGCCGAGGCACAGGCGTTGGGCCTGGCGGTAGTTACCGAGGTCTCGGAATCGGGCAGCGTGCCGACACTGCTGCTTGCGAACAATGCCGACCAGGCCGTGTTTTTGCTGGATGGTGAGGAACTGGTGGGTGCGAAGCAGAACCGTATCCTCAACCTCACCCTGCTGGTGCCCGCTAAAACGACGCTGGAAATTCCCGTGTCCTGCGTGGAACAGGGACGCTGGAGTCACCGCACTGCGGCCTTTGCATCCTCCGAGCGCGCGTTCTTCAGCAAAGGCCGGGCGCGTAAGGCGCAGCGGGTGAGTGAAAGTCTGCGTGAGTGGGGCGACCGCAATTCCGACCAGGGCGAGATCTGGGACGATATCAGTGTGAAGATGAATGAGATGGAGGTGAACTCCAGTACGGCTGCCATCGCTGATGCGTATGAACATTTCGCCGGCTCGGTCGACGAGTACGTTGCTGCCTTTAAGACCAGTGACACCCAGGTGGGTGCTTGCTTTGTCATCAACGGCAAGATCCGTGGGATGGAACTGTTCGATGTCAGCGACACGTGCAGCAAGCTGATGCCAAAGCTGATTCGCAGTTATGCCCTGGATGCCATTGAGGAGCGGCAGGACAATGAGTCTAATGCGTCATCCGCGTCATCCGCGTCGCCGGGCATCGATCAGTTCATCCAGCTTGTGGCGGCCGCCCAGGCCGACAGCTTCGCAGCGCTGGGTGAAGGTGAGGATCTGCGTATACACTCCACCGCTATAGCCGGAGGTGCATTGGCTGCCCGCGACCGCGTGGTACACCTGTGTGCTTTCAGTCAGGAATCCGGGGCCGGTACACGTGATAATGGCGACAGGGAACCAGGGAGATCACTATGAGAACGTTAACCCTAGCAGCAGCGCTCACCGCGCTGCTCGCCGTCAACACCGCTACTACAGCCGCCGCAGATGAGTACCTGGGCAACCTGAGCGACAACCCGTACAACGCAAACTCAACCTCCAACCCCTATGGCGCCGGCAGCCCCTATGATGCCAATAGCGTCAACAACCCCCATGGGGACTATGGCAGCGCCTACAGTTCAAAGTCAGCCAACAACCCCAATGCCACGGATGCGCCGAAGCTTTATGATGGTGACGGCAACTACCGGGGGCGGCTGAGTGACAATCCGTATGATGCAGATTCCACCTCAAACCCCTACGGGCGTTATGGCAGCGAGTATTCCAGTGACTCGATCAATAATCCCTACGGGGCAGGGAGTCCTTATCGGAGTGACAGCCCGAATAATCCCTACGGGGACGGGTTGGAGATTTATGGTGAATAGGGGGTTTCGGGAATTTGGGGAATTTAGGGAATTTAGGGAAGGGCAAGGCCGTTTGATTAGTGCTCGCTGCATCAAGTTCGCCTTCCCTAAAGGAAATCAATGAAACTACTCCACACATCAGACTGGCACATCGGCCGGCAACTGCACGGCGTGTCGCTGATTGAAGACCAGGCGCATGTGCTCGACCAGATCGTCGACATTGCCGCTAGAGAATCCGTCGATGCGGTAATCATTGCGGGCGACATTTACGATCGCGCGGTACCGCCGGCCGAGGCGGTGAAGTTGCTCAGTCGTACCCTGAACCGGCTGTGTCGTGACCTCGGTAAACAGGTCATCTTAATCGCCGGCAACCATGATAGCGGCGATCGCTTGGGTTTCGGCTCAGACCTACTGGGCAATGCGGGCTTGCACATCATCGGTCCACTGCAGCCTGACGTTAGGCGGATAACCTTGAAAAGTAATGGCATGGCAGTGGATGTATTCGGCCTGCCTTACGCGGGCCCACTTACCGTAAGACAGGTGCTGGGCACTGACGTTGCAACGCATCAGGACGCGATGTCGGCGTTGCTGGATAAGGTGCACGAGGCCCGGATTGAAGGCAGGCCCACAGTGGTCGTTGGGCATTGCTTTGTCGATGGCGCCGCTGAGTGCGAATCCGAAAGGCCACTCTCTGTCGGCGGAGCTGACAGAGTCAGTGCGTCGCTATTTGAACCCTTCTCCTATGCGGCGCTGGGACACTTGCACGGGCGCCAGTATCAGGGCAAAGAACATATCCGCTACAGCGGTTCTATTCTGAAGTATTCATTTTCTGAGGTGGGCCATCATAAATCGGTCACGCTGGTGACTATAGCGCCCTCTGGCCACGTCGACACGCGCTACATTGCATTGACTGCCATTCGGGATCTGCGGATCGTAGAAGGCACCCTGGAAGACATATTGGCAGCGGGTAAGACCGATACACGCGCTGATGATTTTATCCTTGCGAGAATCATCAATACCGAGTCGATCATCGATGTGATGGGGAAACTGCGCGACGTCTACCCCAATGTACTCCAAATGCAAAATACCGGTGTGCGCGAGGACGGTAAGTTGCCGGGCGCAAGCCGAGAAATGCTGAAGAAGAGCCATATGAATCTGTTTGAGGACTTCTTCAAAGAAGCCCATGAGGAGGCGCTTTCTGACGAACAAAGGGCGTACATGGTAGATCTCCTCGAGGGGCTGGTTGAGGAGAGAGAGGAGGAGGACGTGCTATGAAACCCATCGCATTATCAATGCAGGCATTTGGCCCCTTTGCCGGCACAGAGAGCATCACATTCTCAGATTTGGGTGAGTCCCCGCTGTTCTTGATCAATGGCCCGACAGGTTCCGGTAAGACGACGATTCTGGATGCTATTTGCTATGCCTTGTATGGCAGCACAACCGGCAATGAGCGCGATGCCAGAGAGATGCGTTGCCAACAAAGTGATGCCGAGCTGCTAACAGAGGTCACCTTTGAATTCAGTCTTGGGGGCGCCAGTTACCGCATTGTTCGCTCGCCAGATCAAGGCCGCCCCAAGAAACGTGGAGAGGGCTTTACGCCTCACAAAAGTTGTGCCGATCTTTACAAGCTCGGCCCGGATGGCACCCAGCAAAGCGGCGAGTTGTTAGTGGAGAAGAAAGTCAGTGAGGCCACGGATCGCATCAGAGCGATAACCGGCTTGAACGCTGAGCAGTTCCGGCAGGTAATGATCTTGCCTCAGGGACAGTTTCGTAAGCTGTTAATGGCGGATTCAAAAGAGAAGCAAAAAATCTTTGAGTCACTGTTCCAGACATCGGTCTACAGCAAAATTGAAGAGCGATTGAAGGAGGATTCGAAAGAAATCCGCGATGCTGTAGAGCGGGCGCAATCGGTGATTCGCAATATTTTGGAGACGGGTGGCGTCCAAAATGAGCAAGATTTGGCACAGAAGATCGAGGCTGCATCCACTGCGCTGAAATCGTTGGATACGGATAAAGACAAAGCGCAGACACGGTTCGCGGCAGCAGAATTGGCGCTGTACGATGCGACCAAGCTAAAGGGAGACTTTGAGAGCCTGGCAAAGGCGACGCTGCGGGAAGCCGCGCTCCTGGCCGAGGCACCTCAGGTGCAGATAAATCGAGATCAATCATCGCAGGCGCACGCCGCTGAGAAACTAACGCCAATTCTGAGCCGAGTGTCTGAAGCCGAAGAGGCGCTGGCGAGAACCACGCAGGAGAGGGTTGTCGCCCAGGCGGTATTAGCGACGGCACAAGAAGCGCGCGCTCTGGCAGACACAGCGCATGAGGCAGAAAAGAGCCGGCAGGCCGAAAGAGCAGCAGCGGGCACGAACGTACACCAGCTCACCTCCTACACAGGCAAAGCGGAAGAACTTGCCGAAGCGCAGGTAGCGCTGGACCGCGCACTGGCCAATGAGGCCAGGGATAAAACCACTGAGGCTAACTGTGCTGATGCGGTGACTGAGCATATGCAGGGCGAAGCACCCGTTCAGCAGAACATTGAGGCCTTGCAGAAGGCTATTGCCAGCGCAGACGGCATAGCGCTTAAGGTGCATAAGCTGGACGCTGCCCTCAAAGCACGACAGCATCTTGCAGACCTGCAGGGCGATCTGGTTGAAGCAGAGCAGACGCTGGGCAAAGCCCGGGCACAGCTTGCTGCGGCTGAAGTGGCGCGAGACAGCGCGGATAAGCGGCTCAAGCGACTCCGCCAGACTTGGCATCAGGGGCAGGCCGCGCTGTTGGCGGAAGATTTAGGTGAAGGGGAACCGTGCCCGGTCTGTGGCAGTGCTGATCATCCAACGCTGGCAACCAAGACAAGCGAGATGGTGTCAGAGGAACAATTGGAAGAGGCGACGGCTGCGCTGGAGTCTGAGACAACACAGATGATTTTGGCCAGTGGCAAGGTGTCCAGTGGCGAACAACGAGTGGCCTCCATCCAATTGGATAGCGCCCAGTGTGCGACGGCTCTCGGGGACCAGGCGCTGCACAAGCAGGACGTGATTGAAGCGGCTCTCAGTGCGGCCACCTTAGTTGCAACCCGGTTAGTGGATGATCAGGCAAAGCTAGCCTCAGCAGGTGCAGCGTTAAAGCGGCACGCTGAGCAGGCGACAACACTGCGGCAAGCCGCCGATGCGGCTAAAGCGGCTGTGGCCAAAGCGCAAACAGAGTTAGGCCAGGCGCAGACCCGGTTTGAGTTGTCAGAGAAAGCACTGCCTGAGCCGTATCGGGCAGTTGGCCAGCTCGAACAGGAGTTGGCGGCAGCGACCGCAATGCTGAAGCGCCTCGAGACATCGTTAGAGGACGCGCAGCAGGCTTTCCAGAAGGCGGATAAGGCCAGAGGTGAGGCACAGGTAGTACTCACAGGGCTGCAACGTAATAAAATAGCGAACGAACAGACGCTTGCCAGAGCGAGTGCAGACTGGGCCCAGGCTCTGTCTTTAAGCGTGTTCAAAACAGAGCAGGACGTGAAACAGGCGTCGATGCCAGAGAGTGAGCGGGAGCCGCTGGACGCAAAGCTCGCCCAATATGACAGGGACCTGCTAGAGAGCCAAGCCACGCGTGAAACGCTGCAAACGCAGCTGAAGGGCAAGCAGCTGGCTGATCTGCCCAAGTTGCTAGAGGTTGAACAGGCCGCTAAACAAACGCGAGACGCAGCTCTGGACGCATGGCGCCTAGCGGATCGCACTATGACCCGACTGCAAGACACCCGGAAAAATTACGTGACCAAACACGCTGAGATGGCAGAGCTTGATGCCAAGTACCGGGTGGTGGGTACCCTGGCCGATGTGGCCTGCGGCCTGAAAGGCTCGAAGGTCAGTTTGCAACGCTACATATTGGGCGTGTTGTTGGATGACGTGCTTGTGCAGTCCAGCCAGCGCCTTATGAAAATGAGTGATGGGCGCTATCAGTTGAGGCGCAAGCTGGACCCCAGCAGGGGCAATAGAGCCTCCGGGCTGGATCTTGAGGTGTATGACGACTATTCCGGCGAATCGCGCTCCGTGGCAACGCTCTCTGGTGGTGAAAGTTTCCTGGCCGCACTGTCCCTGGCATTAGGCCTCTCCGATGTTGTTCAGGCCCAAACCGGCGGCATTCAGCTCGATACGCTTTTTGTTGACGAGGGATTCGGCACTCTGGACTCCGAGGCTCTGGAGCTTGCCGTGAGCACCTTGATGGACCTCCAGCGGGCGGGCCGCATGGTGGGAATTATTTCGCATGTGTCTGAGCTCAAAGAGCAGATGGATATTAGAATCGATCTGAGTAAGAGCACTCAGGGTGGCAGTTCGCTAACCGTTGTTTCTCCTATGATGGGGTAGCGGTGTACACCATATACCACTTTGTGATACATTTTTACGTCAATCATTCATAGCACCTAGTGGTATACTAAGACAGTGGATGTCTACTTGACCAAGCAGGCTCAAAAATGGGCTAAAAGCAATGGGGTCACCAACACGGCGCTGAAGGATGCGGCGGCAGAGGTGGCCGCAGGCCAGAACGACGGCGACCAGGGCGCTGGGGTCTACAAGAAGCGGATCGCTGCCAAGAAAGGCAAAGGTAAAAGCGGCGGCAGTCGAACGTTGCTAGCCTGGAACCACGGAGACCGTGTCGTTTATATGTTTGGTTACGACAAATCTGAAATGGGTGTGGTTCCAAAGAAGGCACTAAAGGCATTCAAAGATGCCGCAAAGGTTTGGAAAGCGCAGACTGACGAAGAAATGAAGAAGGCCGTAGAAGCCGGCCATGTAAAGAAAATCTAGGAAAACTACTAAATACAAGAGCGGGCGCTGATAGAACTGGCATGCCCGCACAATGCAGAGGAGGCGATATCATGGAGGCCCGTAACGAGACCCGTGTAGCCAAGACGAAAGGTCCGGCGAGGAAGAAGTCTGTTGTCCGCAAAGCGAAGGCGAAGCCGCAGCAGAGAATAAAAGTATTCACTGAAACCGTCGGCATGAACGACCCGACCGATAGCATGCTGGCCGCTATTCACGAAAGCATGTCTGGCCTGCACGACAGCGGACTGATAGACAAAGAGACGATGAGAGGTTTCGATGAGAGCTGCTTGCCGAAGGTGAAAGTGCTTCAGGCGAATGAGATAAAAGTGTTAAGGACGCAGGCTGGCGTTAGTCAGGCCGTTTTCGCTCAGTATCTAAACACAACCAAGTCCACCATCTCCCAATGGGAGCAGGGCTTAAAGCACCCGAACGGTATTGCTCAAAAGCTGCTAAACATTGTGGCTGACAAAGGGTTAAAGGTCCTCATCTAATCACGCGGTAATGAGCCTTGGATTGTCAGAAAAAAGTTCACCACTGGTTTCGAATACGACATTTGGCCGCTTGGTGGGTCGATAAATTACCAGCGTCGGCTACGCTGCCATGATGCAAAGTACCCGCTACTACGACCAGCATGCCGAAGCGCTGTCTAACCAGTACAACGCCATTGCGTCTGAGGCCATTCATCGAAGCTGGTTGAAGAACCATCTATCGAAGACGCCTGGCTTTGCCTGCGATATCGGCGCCGGCTCAGGGCGGGATGCCAATTGGCTGGCTTCCAAAGGGTGGGATGTTGTGGCGGTGGAGCCCAGTGCAGAAATGCGCGAGCGGGCCATGCAAGCCTCTCTCCCGAGTGTTACCTGGCTTGATGATGCCTTGCCTCACCTCAATAAGCTGCGCTCCCTGGGTCATCGTTTTGATCTGATATTGCTCAGCGCAGTCTGGATGCACGTATCGCCTTCTGCGCGGGAGAGAGCGTTCAGGATATTGTCTGAATTACTGAAGCCTTCCGGTGTACTTGTTATTACCCTGCGCCACGGTAGTGACGAACAGGAAAATGCGCTGCGCGGGTTTAATAGCGTGCCAGCAGAGGAGGTACTTGAATACGCCAGGTCTCGTGCGGTGGCGCTCACCGATCGTTTCTGCACGCCAGATCAGTCACGTGACCACGTCTCCTGGGAGACCCTCGTTTTCACCGTGCCCGATGACGGGACGGGTAGTCTGCCCTTGCTAAGGCACATTATTGTCAATGATGATAAGGCGGCGTCCTACAAGCTTGGTTTGCTGCGCGCGCTAACGCGCATCGCGGAGAGTGCGCCGGGTATAGTGACGGCCAGAACCGATGACTATGTGGAGATCCCGTTTGGTATTGTCGGCCTTTACTGGCTCAAACAATACAAGCCACTGGTGCTTCAGCATGGGATTCGCCAGCATCCAAACAAGCACTCCGGTTACGGCTTCGCGAAAGACGATTTTTACCAGCTTAAGGAAATCTCCAATTACGATCTGAGAGTGGGGGCAAGTTTCGAAGGGGAGCGGGCCGCCATTGTGACAGGAGCGATTCGTGATGCCTGCGTAAATATCAAGGCCATGCCTGCGAGATACATCACTTATCCCGGACAGAATCGAGCCATCTTCGACTGCGAAACACGCAGCGTAAGAAGAAAGCCGGAGCGTATAACCCTCAGCAAGGAGCACCTGACAACATTTGGCGTCTTTCGAGTACCAGCGGCGTTGTGGCAAACCTTCAGCCAGTATGCCTGCTGGCTGGAGCCTGCCATCATCAGGGAGTGGTCGGGTTTGACTGCAAGGTGGGGTCTGGCAGATTACGGTCCGGCGAATCTCGACGCGTTCGAGTGGCAGGAAGGGAAGCGCGATACCTCGCTGGTCTCGAAACGTGTGGCGGCGCTCCGCGAGGAAAATGCATCGCTTTACTGCGTTTGGTCCGCAGCGAAATTGCGCAACGTGCATATTGACCATTGCTTCCCTTGGTCCCGCTGGTTCAATAATGATCTCTGGAATCTGCTACCCACTAACGATGCGATAAATATCAGCAAGGGCGACAAGCTCCCGTCGGGCCTTGCCATGAGCGATGCGCATACCCGTATTCTCGACTGGTGGCGAATCGCCTATATCGATTCACCACTGAAGCAGCAATTTCTGCTGGAAGCTGAATCCTCGCTGCCGAGGCTGGCGGATGGACCGCTTGTGCTGGATGACATTTATACATCCATGTTGCACCAGCGTGCGCGGCTTAAGGCGGATCAGCAGTTGGTGGAGTGGCCGCTTCGGTAAATTTTTTTAATGAAGAGGAAAATTGAAATTACATATAGACTTGGCGTCAGTTATTGATCCGAAGGCGCAATATGAAAAAGCGCATCGATGCCACGGCTGCAATTATCGTCAAAGATAATAGGGCGCGCCGCTCGCCGCAGATCAGGTACGCATCTAGCTGGATACTGGGAGTTCCTCGGTGGTAAGTCTGGGGAGAGCGAGACTCATGAGCACTGCCTAGCCCATGAGTTGAAAGAGGAATTCAATATCAATACGAGAATAGGTTCCTTTTGGGGGAAAGCGTTTGTGATTATGGTGCCAAGGTTGTTCGTCTAATGGCTTATCAGGTAGAGTATCTATCGGGTGGCTTTGAGTTGATTGCCCATGATGACTTGAGCTGGTTAGTCGTGGATGATCTCAATTCTGTTCAATGTGCTCCGGCAGATGTTCCCTTGTTGGAGCATTACCAAGCCGAGGTTAGAGACTGAGAGCAGGTAAACTAAGCCCATGAATCGCGCTTATTATAAAAGTAGTATTGCTGAATTCCTTGATGAAGACCCAGTTCATATACTTGGGACGATGGTGCATGAGCACCCTTTTGCTCTGTTAGCCACACAGCGGGACGCTTGGGTTGATCAAGTGAAATTGTTGCAATCAGTCTTGAAGGCGTTTACTGGTCATATCTATTTTGAATATTCGATCCCGAGGATGGGCAAGCGCATCGATGTATTGTTGGTTATCGAAAATGCCATATTTGTGGTCGAATTCAAGGTGGGAGCCGCTTTATTTTTTAGGCAAGATCTAGATCAAGTTACTGACTATGCACTCGATTTGCGAAATTTCCATGAAGGCAGTCACGAAGTTCATATTGCTCCAATATTGGTTTCGACTGAGTTTGAAGGTGAAGCACGCACTACTATCCGTCAACTGAAAGACAAGCTGTTTGCGCCGATCTGTTGCAACGGTTCTGACTTAGGCAGATTAATTACTCAGGTATTGGCGCTAATCACGGAAGGGCCTATTGATATACCTGCTTGGGAAGCGAGTGGGTATAAACCTACACCCACGATCATTGAAGCAACCCTTGCCTTATACAACGGACATTCCGTGGTAGATATAGCTCGTAGTGATGCTGGTGCAATTAACCTAAGTAAAACATCAGCGTCAGTTGCAGAGATTATTAAAATGTCACGAGAGAGCGGTGAGAAAGCGATTGTCTTTGTCACGGGCGTCCCGGGTGCAGGGAAGACATTGGTTGGCCTAAATGTGGCTACTGCGCACATTGACTCGGATGATGAACTTTATAGTGTGTTTTTGTCAGGCAACGGTCCTTTGGTGTCCATACTTCAAGAAGCTTTGGCTAGAGATAAAGTCGCGCGTGGAGAGGAAAAAAGTGAAAAAATTCGTAAGGGAGAAGCGAGAAGCGAAGTGAAGGCGTTCATTCAAAACGTCCATCATTTTCGTGATGAGGGTTTAGAAAATCTTGAAAGAGCCCCTATAGAACATGTTGCTATTTTCGATGAGGCGCAACGAGCTTGGGATCGTGCCCAAACTGTCGATTTCATGAAAAGGAAGAAGGGCCAGCCAAACTTTGATCAGTCTGAGCCTGAGTTTTTGATTTCGTGTATGAATAGACATGGGGACTGGGCCGTCGTGGTATGCCTGGTAGGTGGAGGTCAGGAAATCAACAAGGGGGAAGCAGGCATCTTCGGTTGGTCGAAGGCCGTTAAGGAATCTTTTCCGGACTGGAAAATATATGCGTCTGACCAGTTGTTCGATGCAGAATATGGTGGTCATTCCACTATTGAGGGCTTACGTTCGATCAGAGGCACTAAGTTTGTTCCCGAATTGCATTTAAAATCATCTATGCGCTCTTTCCGAAGCGAGAATGTGTCTCTTTTCGTGAAGCAGTTGCTTGATCGTGAATTGGCGCAGGCGCAAGTCTCTTTTAGAGAATTGTCTTCAAACTACCCCATTTGCTTAACTCGCAACCTTGAGAGTGGGCGCGAATGGCTGAGAGAGAACGCGAGAGGTTCGGAGCGATACGGGATTGTCGTTTCGTCCCAAGCTGAAAGATTGCGACCCTTAGGTGTCCATGTCAAAGCTCCGGTGAATCCAGTCAATTGGTTTTTAGATGGTAAAGATCACGTGCGTTCATCCTATTATTTAGAAGATGTGGCGACTGAGTTTCACGTGCAAGGCCTAGAACTGGATTGGGCATGTTTGGTGTGGGATGCGGACTTTCGATATGCGCCCGATGGTTGGAAAAACTGGTCTTTTGGAGGCAACAAATGGCAGCGCATCAAGAAAGAAGAGCGCCAGATGTACCAAAAGAACGCCTATCGAGTTTTATTAACGAGGGCTCGTCAGGGAATGATTGTCGTTGTGCCCGAAGGCGATGACAGCGATTTAACAAGGCCTCGAAGCTATTATGACGCCACCTATGACTATCTGGCCGAGATTGGTCTTGCCGTTGTGTAGATTCAGCAACGGATTTGTTCGGTGCATGCTGGCTTATGTGGCTTAGATTGAAGATTTGGCCGGTGTAGTTACATCCAGAACTCTAGGGACATTAAAGAATAGCCAATCACGGTGGAATTGAGATGATTCAGGATATTGCGGAAGAACTTCGGGAATTTTCGGCTGAGCGGGAGTGGGAACAGTTCCATACCCCAAAGAATGTTTCTATGGCACTTTCAGTCGAAGCGTCGGAGCTTTTGGAGATATTTCAGTGGCTGACCCCTGAAGAAAGCGAACACCTCAGTTCTGAGCAGTACATCAGGGTGGCCGAGGAAATCGGGGATGTTGCCAATTATTTAATCCGCCTTTGTGATCTGCTTGATCTCGATTTGGAGGAATGTGCACGGAAGAAGATTGACATCAACCGGGCCAAGTATCCGGCAGAAAAGGTGCGTGGAAGCTCTAAAAAATATACGGACTACGACGAATGATTGTCTACTCTGCAAAGAAACAACAATTTGTCGATGATGTGCGCACGAATGTTATACATGACAAAATTCTTGCTGAGTTCAGGAGAAATCTTGGTCGAAAGGTCGCTGAAAATGAAATCGCTTCATGGCGTAATTCCATGCAGTTTATGGAATCGGTTGTTAGTGATCCCGAGCTTCCCGCCGACGCGGGCGTTTCTATTGAATACAACATCCCGCTAACTAACAATCGTGTCGATTTTATCTTAACAGGTAGGGATCACAATGGCGTGGAGACCGCCGTGATAATTGAGCTGAAACAATGGTCTAAGGTGTCCATATCCAATAAGGATGCCATTGTGAGTACGGCACTGGGCGGAGGGATTCGAGAGACCAGCCATCCGTCTTATCAGGCTTGGTCCTATGCAGCATTGATAGAGGATTATAACGAAACGGTCCGATTTGAATCCATAGCACTCAAGCCCTGTGCCTATTTGCATAATCTGGATTCTGACGAAGCTATCAGAGACCCGTTCTACCAAGAGCACATCAACAAAGCCCCTGTGTTTATTTCCAAAGATGTAGAAAAGTTGGCGGCCTTCCTCAAACAGTTTGTTAAGACCGGTGATGCGGACGACATTATGTTCCGTATCGAGCACGGCAAGATCAAGCCTTCCAAAAATTTGGCAGACAGCCTTGTGTCGATGATACAGGGCAATACCGAGTTTTTGATGATCGATGATCAAAAGCTTGTCTATGAGACGGCGCTCGATCTTGCGGCGAAGGGGGCAGGTGAGAAAAAACAGGTATTGATTGTAGGGGGCGGGCCGGGCACGGGGAAGTCAGTGGTGGCAATTAACCTACTGGTTGAGCTTACGAAAAGAGGAAAGGTGGCGCAGTACGTTTCCAAAAATCAGGCGCCGAGAATGGTATACGCCGCGCGTTTAAAGGGTTCGATTACGAGAGGGCGTATTGATAATCTGTTTAAGGGGTCGGCTTCGTATACTGGGGTCGATACAGGGTTCTTTGATGCACTGATCGTCGATGAGGCACATCGGCTCATCGCAAATAACCGCTACAACAAGGACAGCGAAAATCAGGTTAAAGAGTTGATCGGCGCTTCCAAGTTGGCGATATTTTTTATTGATGAAGCTCAGATGGTGACCTGGAGTGATATCGGTACCAAGGCAGAAATTCACCAATGGGCGGATTCCCTTGGGGCACAGGTACAGGAGTTACGCCTGGACTCCCAGTTCCGATGCAATGGGTCAGACGGCTATCTTGCCTGGGTGGATGACGTGCTAGAGATTCAGGGAACGGCGAATCCCACCCTTGAGGGCATCGATTATGAGTTCAAAGTCTTTGATGACCCAGTCGCTATGCGACAAGCAATCCGGGAGAAGAATCTCGAGTGCAACAAGGCACGTATGGTGGCCGGCTATTGCTGGGACTGGATCAGCGATTCAAGAAAGAAGTCGAATAACCCATCGGCTATGGATATTGTAATTCCCGAAACCGGTTTTGAGGCGCAGTGGAATCTGGCCAACGATGGTAGCTTGTGGATTATGGCAGGTAATTCTGTCAACGAAGTTGGTTGTATTCATACCTGTCAGGGCCTGGAGCTGGACTACATTGGTGTCATTGTCGGCGAGGACCTGATTGTTCGCGATGAAGAAGTGGTCACTGATGCTGGTAAACGCTCAAAGATGGACGCTTCCATCCGAGGATTCAAAAAGCTGCTGAAGGAGAATCCGGTGGCAGCAGAGGAAAAGGCCGATACAATTATTAAGAATACTTACCGCACCTTGATGACCCGCGGTCAGAAGGGTTGCTACCTATTCTGTGTTGACCCAGAGACCAATGCGTACTTTAACGCCAGGGCGAAAGCGATTTCACCGGCGCGGTTGGTTGCTGTGAAAGAAACGTATCCGGGCTTGCGGCTGGTAGTGGTGGATGTCGCGCCGGAGGAGCGCTATGTGACAGCCGTCCCGCTGGTTAATCTCAGGGCCGCTGCAGGTGATTTCAGCATGGCGCAAACCGTTGAAGTTTGTGACTGGGTAAGACTGCCTGAACCGCTTGCGCATAAGGCGGGCTATTTCGTTGCACAGGTGGTTGGTGAGTCTATGAACCGACGTATACCCAATGGGTCCTGGTGTTTGTTCAAGCCGGACCAGGGCGGTTCACGAGAGGATAAAATCGTACTGGTTCAGTCATCGGATATCCAGGACGCAGAAACGGGCAGCAGTTATACTATCAAGTGTTACCACAGTGAAAAATCAATCACCGCTGACGGCGAATGGGAGCACAGCAAAATCCTATTGCGGCCGATGAGTACGGTAGCAGCGTTCAAAGACATCGTACTGGACAGTAGTGACCAGTTAGAGCTAACAGTTATTGGTGAGTTTGTGGCCGTGTTGTGAGCAGTGGGTGATAGTTTAGAAGCGGGGGCATACCCTGGATGCGAGCTCTGGAGAATCCTGACTAAGCATGCGAGGAACTCGCGTGATATGGGCAACCCAACATGCCGGTGTTAACACAGCAATCGAGGATACGCTCAAGGTCTGGCGACACCTCGCGCTCACTCCCGTTGAATCAAACCCTGCACCGCCATCCCATCGTCCATATTGTCGCCATACCACAGCGGCACCAGAGTTCCCGCCCCGATACCAAGCCGTTCCCGTTGATTGCCCGTGGTGAGTGCAAACACGTTCCCGCAGAAACGTGTATCGGGGCCATTCGGGATCAGCTTGCCGTTGGGCGCAGCAAATACCGGCCCACCGGCCCCGTCCAAAGTCAGGCTGTAACCCCCTTCATGCACCAGGCGATGATGGTGACGGCACAGCTGCAGCAGATTGTCGAGGCGGGTTTCGCCACCGTCGGCCCAGTGGCGGATATGGTGCGCGTCGACATGATGCCGTGCAGTGCAGCCGGGGAAGCGACAGCCGTTGTCGCGGCGGTCCAGCGCGCGGCGTATGGCCGGTGGAATACTGCGTGTGCGGCGACCGATATTCAGTGCTGTGCCGTCTGCGTTGTCCAGCCATTGCACCACGGCGCAATCACACGCCAGCCGCCGCGACGTTTCCGCGGAAACGCATCCGCCTGATGCCAGCTCCGACTCTGCGCCGTCGCCGTCTGCTTGTAGCGTGTTCATATCCGTGTGAATGTGCAGTGTGCAGCGGTCGCCGCCTTTGACCACGACTCTTTCGCCGTCAGGCTCGCTGGTAATGTCTCCGCAAACGTAGCAATCGGCTATGCGCTCCAGTGCATCCGCACGTTTCGCTGCAATCGGCGTTTCCGCGGAAACGTCTTCTGCCGCGTTGCGCTGCTCTTCATGGATTGTATCCATCGCCACATTGAGCGACTGTGCGATACGCGCACCTTGTTCGGGGCTCAGTCGTGCCCTGAATACATAACTGCCATCGTCGTCGACATACCAGGTAAGTTCGCGCAGTGCGTGGTACTGGTTGTCCCGCTGCAGCGCCTCGCTGCGTTTCACTTTGCGGTAATTGCGCACCAGTCGCTCTACATGGGATGCCGTGCCGTGGTCGGCGATCATCATCAGGTAGTCTTCGTTCTGCGGGGTAGCAACGCGTGTCATTGCGCGTACCTTGGAATAGCTGATGCGGCCGTTACACAGGGCCAAGCTGATCTGCGGCAGGTGTTGCAGCGCCTGGGCGACGCGCACCTTCTCTCGCGCTGCGCCCAGATTGATACCGCATTTCCAGTTCAGCCAGTGGGCGCAGGATTTTAAGCCCTCGCCGCTCCAGCCATGGCGCTCGTCGAATTCGCGGATCAATGTGAGCAGCCGGTAGGTCGCGGCGTTGAGATGCGCGGCGAGTTCGGTGATTTCGTCTTCCAGTACGGCCAGATCGCGGGCCGGAAATTGAGTGGCGGGAACGGCGTATTGATGCATAGCGGGAGCCCTCGGTATTTTTGTTAAAATACTGTATAAACATACAGTTATAGGGCGATAAAATCAATATAAAACAACCGTTTAAAATAATCACATAGAACATTTAGATGGAGCGAATGATGTGAGGGGAAAGGATGGGAAAGGATGGGTAATGAGGAAAAACTGCCCCTCTGAGCGACACATTTCAAGTCGTCATAACCACAGCTACCAACAGGTTTCGGGCATGCAGGAGCTGCGCCGCGAAAGCTTTGCCAAGGGTCGCTTTAGTCTTGTATGTAGGGGCATGTGGCGCTTGAGGCCGCCAATATCTAGGCAGCCTTCCCCATTTCATTGGGCCTGCTTTGCGCAACGACCATGGCAAACCCGAGCAACAGCACCAGTGCCGCGATGCACACCCACAGGGCAGCGGCGTAGCTGCCAAAGTAGTCCAGCCCCAGGCTGAACAGGGCCGGCCCTATGGCACTGGCAAACACCAAAATCGCGGTACACAGGCCGGTGATTTCTCCAAGGTGGAGAGGGCCGAAGTTGCGGATAAAAGTGAGGTTTGATGTCACCGACCAGAGCCCGCCACCGATTCCGAATCCAACGACAAGCAACAGGTAGCCCCAGTTATGCTGTAGGTAGAGCAATCCCACTGCGCCGGCCAGGAAGCTGGCCAGCATGAGAATCATAAAGGGCTTGAGCGAACGCTTGTCTGAGAGCCAGCCGCACAAGAGGTTGGTGGTGGTGGCAAACACTGCGGTGGGCAGAAAATACGCGAAGGCCTCTGTCTGGCTGCGGCCGGCCTCTGCAAATATTGAGACAATATGGAAGGTCACCGCCGTGGCGAGCAGGGAGTGCATGCTGAGGCTCAGGGTTGCCAGCCAGAAAACGGGGGTGCGTCGTGCCTGCTCAAGCGTGGCGCTAGGCTGCACGCTGGTTACAGGTAGCTGGTCCTCGTGGGAATGGCCGTCTACCAGCACGCCACAGGATTTGGGGTTGTCTCTCAGAAAGACCAGAGCGAGGCCCGCAAAGACCAGGCAGACAAAGGCCAGCCCCCACAGTGCTTCACGCCAGCCGCCCCACGCGATCAGCCACGACAGCGCGAGAGGGGCTATGGCAAACCCGAAACTCACGAACACGCCGCGGGCGCTGCTCACCAAGCCGCGGCGCTTTTCAAACCACACCAGCAACACATTGCGCGAGGCGCTGGTCAGAATGCCCTGGCCGAAAAATCGCACACCAAAATACCCCACAGTGATCAATAGAAAGCTCACCACAACGCCACCGCCGAAGTGCACGGCAAGGCTGTCGGACGCTGAGATAAAAAGGACCATCACGGCCAGAGCAGCACTAGCAGCGGTGACGGTCAGCCGGCCACCCAGACGGTCATACCAGCGGCCAGCCCGGGTCAGGAGCAGCGATGAACCGACGGTACCGATCAGGTAGGCCATGGAAAGCTGGGTGCGGCTCAAGTCCAGGGCCTCGATCAGATAATCGGTAAAGACGGCCATGCCCATGGTTTGGCCGGGGATACTGATGAGAATGCCCAGGGTGCTGAATACCCAGATTAGCCAGCCGTAGTAAAACGGCAAGCGGCGGATGTCGAAGGGCCAGTCCGAGCGTATGGGGGGTTCTGTACGAGGAGTCATAGAGCTGCAGAGTATCTGCAAAGCTGTGGGTGCTTTCCCTTGGCGGCGCGTCGATCGGTGAGATCAGTGATGTTATGAGGATTTGTCATCGGGTTAGCAAGTCTATATACGCTGGGTAACTGTAATTTCGGTTCTTTTTCTGCCCGGTCACCTCTGTCACGATGCCCAGATATTCAAGAGACTTCACGGCCGCCGTCGCTGTGGGAAAGCTGGTATCGAGTTGCTGGCGAACACGATCAATGGTGAAACGGGGCATCATCGGCAGCATTTCAAACAGCCGGTAACTGGCCGGTCCTGCTTTGGGTGACTGCAACAGCCGCCTGCGGTCAGCCGCGATGAGGCTGGCCACTTCAATGATATTTTTCTCAGCGTCGGCAGCGGCCGTTGCCACGCCCTCCAGAAAAAACGCTACCCAAGATTCCCAGTCACCCTCGGAGCGGATGATCGAAAGACGACGGTAGTACTCTGCCTGGTGCCGTTTCAGGTAGCCACTGAGGTACATCAATGGCTCAGACAGTAACCCCCAGTGCTCAAACAATGCGCAGATCAGCAATCGACCGATGCGCCCGTTGCCGTCCAGAAAAGGGTGAATGGTTTCAAACTGGGCGTGGACCAGTGCCACCTTGACCAAGGTCGGCAAATCCTTGGCAGGCTCGTGAATGAACTGCTCCAGGTTGGCGAGCAATTGCCCAACATGCTCGGGCGGTGGTGGCACAAAAACCGCATTGCCAGGCCGTGTTCCGCCAATCCAATTCTGTGATCGGCGCAGTTCCCCCGGTTGCTTGCCTGCGCTGCGCGCGCCGTCTAACAGCAGTCGATGGGCCTCACATAACAGCCGCACACTGATGGGCAAGCCTGTCGGCTCACGTAGTTGTTCCTGAACCCAGCGGAATGCTCGTAGATAATTGGTCACCTCCTCAACATCTTCGGTATTGCTGACCTTGAAGCCTGCTTCATTATCAAACAAGTCGGCCAGCGTGGCCTGCGTGCCTTCAATCTGTGAGGTCAACAAGGCCTCCTTGCGGATTGCGCTGTACAGTAGCCAGTCCACTGACGGCACCAAGCCGGACACCCCAGCCAAACGCGCCAAGGCCAGTTCCGCGTGTCCGTTGAGATCCAGATAGGCTGCGGGCAACAAAGCGGGCTCACGTGGAGGCAGTGGGTGGGGTACGAACGCACGCACCGACTCCCCCAGAGTTGTCGAGATCGCGTAGGTGCCAGTGGCACGGGTCATTCTAAAGCACTCTTTAATTACCTGTTTCGATACTAAAGCATTCTTTAATATGAGTCGAGGCAATGAAAGAAGGTATTCCCAAGCCAGTTGCCGTTGTTCTCAAACGCGCTAAGCCTGTGCTGGTGACGTTTCGGCGGCCTGGTTTTGGGCGATCAGCTTTTGCAAATTCGGCACGGCGGCTATCGTTGCAGCGCGGATCTGGCCGGCTTGCTCGCGCGTGTTCTCGTTCACTTCTCCCATGACCGCCATCATACGCTGGGCGGGATCGAGCCTGGCAGTCTTGAGAAATGCCGCGACCGCTGCATTTTGCGACCACAGCATCCGGTTGATGGCGTTTGCGAGTAGGGCTTGTGGATAATGCGCGGGGGTATCGGTCATGTGCGCAGGCACAGCCAGCGCGTTCTTTTCTTCATCAGTTTCGAACGTGGCTTCGATGAACCCGGCAACCGATGCACTCAGCGAAACCAGCGGAACCTGCAGTAATTGCGGCGTGATCGTGTCGCCATTCCAGATAGGCGACACTGCTGTGCGCGGGGCAGCGGTGGCGGTGCAGTCAATAAACAACGCATTCTCAGGCACGTCGGCTGCGCTGTCTGCACCGTGCAGCGTTCCCGGTTCGATACGGCTGATGCGGCCGATTTTAAGCACCCGGTCGATGCGGCGCAGCAAATCCACCTCGCCTTGCGAGATCGTGGGGAAGTGAAACTTCGTAGGCAGGCTGTCTGGCTCGAGCCGCAGCATATGGCCGTGTTCTTCAAGGTGCACAAAGATATCGTCGCCGCTGGTGGCTGTTGCCGCGCAACGCATTTGTTCCAGCTGCCAGCCGACCGTATTGCCCGCGAACTGTGCACCCGGCTGGGTGGAGGCACGGTTAATCATCCATGTCTCGCGTGGGCGTACCCAGCTGATGGCGGATGCATCGACCCCCATGTTTAACAGCCAGACGCCGACATCCATTGCGGTTTTGCCTGCGCCGATTACGACGTAATGGTCAGCCGCTTTCGCACCGCTGAGCCATGTATTGGGCAATTCGCCCGGCGTGGTGACACGGACGTCCTCGGCGACGGTGAATTTGCGCTTATGGGTTGCGGGCACGGAGGCGGTGAAGGCGCTGCCATCCACCAGCTTGCGCCGGACATTGACGCGGGTTTCCTTACCCGACATGTTGGACGTGAAACGGTGCGTGCCCCCTTCGTTGCCTTCATAGCGAGACATGGAGTGATAACTGACTCGTCCGCTGGGCAGAAAGCGCTCGTTCATCGCCCGCTCGAAGTAGCCGAGCACCTGCGTGCCAGTGGCGAGCGCATACAAGCCCTTATTGAGCCCTACGGTGTCGATTCGGCCATCGTCGAGGTCCATCGAATTGAGCCCATAGGTGGCGCTTGGCTGGTGCAGGGTTACAAACGGATACGCTACATTCCAGTGACCGCCCGGCCGGGGGTGCTGGTCGATGAAGGTGATGTGGGCATCGGAGTGATCGAGCAGCGAATCTGCGAACGACATGCTCAGTGCACCCGTGCCTACAATCAAGTAATCGGTTTCGATCTCTGCCATCTCTTACTCCAATAGTGGCGACGCGTAGCATAGGGTCGCAAGCCGGACTAGACAAGCTGGTCGACACACTCACTATATAAGCTCTGTACTTGCAATAGTCACTACAAAGACAGACTAGCCGTTCAGGTCATCTCTTGTGTACCGCGATATTATGCAAATTCGACAATCAGAACTTCAAGAAGAGATCTAATGCCGCTCATTCCAACAGCTGTAAAGCGTCATCCATTTGCACCTGCAGTAGCCTTATGGACGCAAACACGGAGGCCTGCTCGGGCCTTCAGTGTGATCATTTGTTGAATTGCACTTAAAACTGACCCAGGATTTGCATCTAAAACTGACCCACCCTGGTCGCCAGATTATGGCGTAGTTTTGATTTTCTTTCCGCCCTTTGTTTTCTCCTGATGTATCGTCGAACGGGCTTATGGGGTCACGGGCTTAGGGGCTTATGGGGTCAGGCCTTACATTTCACATAGTGCCGAGGGAGCAGAGTGAAATGTAAGACCTGACCCTGTCGACTCGCTGTCGACTCGAGGGAGCAGAGTGAAATGTAAGACCTGACCCTGTCGACTCCGAGTGAAATGTAAGACCTGACCCTGTCGACTCCGTCAGTATCGGTCATGCCTGGTTTACGGCGTCCAAAACGATGCGTGCGTAGATAATCGTGCTGCCATTCTGTCCGGGCGCAAGCATGCTGTATGCGTATGTAGTGGCTGCATCATCATGCTGTGACGAGGAGCGGGCGTTGGAGCAGCCGGTGATACCCAGGATGACCAGGGCAGCCAGAAATAACAAACGGGGCATAAACGTTCCTTTTATGGCTCAACGCCTGAAGATAGGCATATGCCGGTCTTGATTGAGCACGGCCGCCTTGAGCAGGGCTTTGTCGAGAGTAGCCAGTGGCAAGCCTTCTCTAAGAGCTAATTCCAAATAGGCAGCATCGTAGCTGCTCAATCGATAGGCCCTCGCATATAGAAGAGACTAATCTACTAGTCTGGTTAGAATCTTCAAGCTTGCAAGTCACAATTTCGGTGTCTCTATCGGCCCCGCTTCAATTTTCGCACGGCTTGCTCCGGCGTATATTCAGCGACTCGGCTCAGCGCATCCAGAGAGCGTTGGCGGAGATTGAGCTTGCCACTGCCGTTTTCCCAGGTGGTTACAGTAGGGGGGCTTACGCCCACTAACATTGCAAACTGTGTTGTGTTCATCCCAAATTTCTTGCGCAGTCTTGTCACCGTCGCCGCTGTTGGTGTTATCGGTTCTTCTATGTCTACGCCAAAGACATCGGAGAGGTCAGCCCCTGCCAGTCGGCGGCTTTTTCCTTTTCCAGACGTGGCTAACTGAATGTCCATTTCCAGGGTGATCAGTTCTTCATGATCAACATCGCGCAGTAAGAAAAGTAGTTCAGGCTGATGATCGAGCCTGGCGCCAACACCGTACAGAACGGCGGCAACGTGTTTGCACATCTTTGCCCGGTCGGGACAGTTGCAGGCAAGCGTTATCTCGTTGGGCCTGGGGAATAGCCCCTGATTCTGATCGGTCACTATCGCCATGACATGGTTGGAGAAACGTCCCTGCAATAATTCCAGTACGGAGCCAATCTGGCCGGTGCATTTTTTGCAGACGTTTTCCCATTTTTGTACAGGCAATGGGCTGATACTTACGTTGACCCTATAAAGCTGTGAACCGCTGACGATCGCCTCTACTTTGCCGCTGGAGATGGCCAGATGGCAAACCGAACCGTTGCGAACATAGGTGCGTCCCCTGGGCAGGCGGTTCTGATAATCACTGAAATTCTCCAGTTGCCTGCACCATGCCTCACCCCAGAATGTGCGGACGATCTTACGTCCCTGAACTTCGATGGGTTCAACTTTCGTGCCCTTTTTTCGTAGTTTATCTACTTCTTTGGCCGCTCTGGCACGCCGCGCTGCGACAGGCACATAGGGTTCCCAGTCACCGTAACTCATGTGTGTTCCCCGTCAGACATGCGTCTTCTCAATATCGAGTGACACCAGATTCAGCAATGCCTCATTATTCATCTCCGTGATCAACGTGTTCGCACCACCCTCCAGAAGATCATTGGCGAGGGCTGTCTTCTCAGTAATCAAGGCGTCTATCTTCTCTTCTATCGTCCCCTGGCAGATAAACTTGTGAACAAGTACATTTTTTTTCTGTCCGATGCGAAAGGCGCGGTCGGTGGCCTGGTTTTCTACCGCCGGGTTCCACCAGCGATCAAAATGGATCACGTGGGATGCCTGTGTAAGGTTGAGTCCGGTGCCGCCCGCCTTGAGAGAGAGAACGAAGAAGGGCGGCCCCTGTTCATCCTGAAAGCGATCAACCAGTTTTTGTCTGTGCTTTACGGCAGTGCCGCCATGCAGCACCAGGCCATGCTGACCAAACTGCTGTGCCAGAAAGTTTGCCAGTGGTGTGGTCATTTCACGAAACTGCGTGAACACCAGCAACTTTTCCTGGCGTGAGGCGATCTCTTCACACAGTTCAGCCAGACGCTGAAATTTGCCACTCTTTTTCGGATCGTATTCATCATCCCCGAGCAGTTGTGATGGGTGATTGCAGATTTGCTTGAAACGCAGCAGGTAGGAGAGCACGAGACCGCGACGCTGGATGCCCTCAATGTTCTCGATGGCATGCGTCATCTCATTCACGGCCTGCTGATATTGCGCAGCCTGATCTTTACTCAGGCCACAGTAGGTGGGCACCTCAGTTTTTTCGGGCAGATCGCTAATGATTGCGCGATCGGTCTTCAGGCGGCGCAGGATATAGGGGCTTACGAGACGGCGCAAAGGCGCATACTGGTCGCTTTCCCGTTCAGAAAGGGATTTCACAAATCCCTTGAACCGCGTCGCTGATCCAAGCAGGCCAGGGTTTAGGAAGTCGAACAGTGACCAGAGATCCGACAGTCGGTTCTCTACTGGTGTGCCAGTTAGTGCAACACGGGCTTTGGCATTGAGCGTCTTGACCGCTTTGCTCTGCCTGGCGGCTGGATTCTTGATGGCATGGGCCTCATCCAGCACCAACAGTTGCCACTGTTGCGCTTGCAGCCAGTCTTGACGCATCAGTGTGCCATAGGTGGTCAACACAATATCGACGTTATCCAGAGTGCCGGTGCCATTCGCGGTGGCTTCCATTTCAATCAGGCTGAGGTGTGAGCTGTGATAAATCAGATGGCGTAGAGAAGGGGCAAAGCGCTCAAGTTCTGCTTTCCAGTTGCCAATCAGTGAGGCGGGCAGTACCAATAGAGACGGTCTGTCAGAGCGCTTCTTTTTCAATATCAGCAGTAGCGAAATAATCTGCATGGTTTTACCCATGCCCATGTCGTCTGCCAGGCAGGCCCCTAGTCCCAGCTGAGAGAGTAACCACAACCAGTTCACGCCCGCCTGTTGATAGGGGCGTAGGGTCGCTTTGAGTGCTTTGCCGGGGTTGGCCGCTTTCAGCTGAGCGGGCGTGCGCAGCTCCTCCAACAGTGAACCCAGCCATTTGCCCGGTTGAACGAGAGACCATTCCTGGCTCTCTTGCGGATTATCCTCTCGCAAATCGGCGGGAGCGCCTGCCAGCAAGCGCATCCCTTCTGCGAAGGTGAGCCCGCCGCCTGCCGTTTCGGCCTCCACTTTCTCCCAATGGGTTAGGGCTTCCCTCAACTTCTCTTGATCCACCTCAACCCACTGTCCCTTCACAAAAGAGAGGCCATTACCCGCCGCCATCAGCTTTTTCAATTCGGCCTTGCTGAGCGACTCATCACCTAGGGCAACATGCAGGTCAAAATCCAACAGTGAGTCGGCAGTGAAGTTCTGCCGCTTTTTCTCACCAATGGTAATGCTGGCACGCAGCCTGCTCCGTTTTTTCCACCAGTCAGGCAGCCGGACCACCACGCCGCATTGCTCGTATTGTGGCGCATCCTTCAGAAACTCATAGGCCTCAGCGGCTGACCAGGCCAGGGGGTGATAGATGTCGCCGGTATCTACCAGATCTTTAATCACAGCGCTTGATTGTGCGGCCAGCTGAACCGGTGAAAGCAGACGAATCAAGGCCTGTTTATTTCTTGCACCGGCGTATTCCTGCAAAGCACGGCTGAGTGGTTGGTATCGGATACGACCCTGCTCTGAGAGTTCGGGGGCATAGGTGGCCATGAAGGCGAAGGGAAAGTCCGGGTCACCTTTATTTTCCGCCAGATGGAAACAGACGCGGCCCACCTGATGCCACTGGGGTGCGCTATCGGCAAGCAGTGCATCCAGCCCCCCAGTATCCTGTATTTGTAGGCATACCCAGGTATCAAGTGTGCATCGGATGTCCTGTAGCACCTCTGCAGAGAGATACTCGGCCCCACGCATCGGTGGCGCACTCAAAAGTAGTGGCAGGGTTTCGGTGGCGGCGAATGGCTTGACAGGATCAGGCTGGTGTGGAACCGCCGGCGCCAGGAGGCAGCGTTCACGTAGATATCCGCAGGCAAAGGTGCGCCAGTATCGCAAAGAGGGGGAGAGGTTATCGCCATTTTTTCTAGCCGCAAGCGTGAACAAACCTTCACCCACGCTACGCATAAAGGCCTTGCTGATGGCCCCATTCACCGCGTTGCCTGTCGGCTCATCAACCACTGATGGGAAGCAGTGCAGATGGCCCGAGGGTAGTAAGCCTAGATCAAAAAAGCGATCTACCGTCCCTCTGCTTGTATGCAGACTGCGCGCAAGCACTGCTTTGCTGATGTGTTGTACTTTCATAGCCTACTGTAACTGCTTAGAACACTACTGATATGAATTTAGGGTTGCCTGCTAACATTGGCTGATTCTAATCAAATCGTACAGAAAAAGGGGCATTCATTCCCATGACTTGCCGGAGAATCGACTATGGACATCAAACCGATAAAAACTGGATGTCATGGTTACACTCATCGAGGCTTACGAAGCAAAGCATGTTTCGATGGAACTGCCAGATCCTGTTGCGGCGATCAAATTTGAAATGGAACGCTGAGGCTTAATTGGGCTTATGGGGTCATGGGCTTATGGGGTCAGGTCATGGGCTTATGGGGTCAGGGCTTATGGGGTCACAGGGCTTATGGGGTCAGGCCTTACATTTCACATAGTGCCGAGGGAGCAGAGTGAAATGTAAGACCTGACCCTGTCGACTTGAGTGAAATGTAAGACCTGACCCTGTCGACCTGACCCTGTCGACTTAGACCCAGCCGACTCTAGCCGCCAGGCACCGCCAAGCAAACCCGCTGCCCGTTAACGATATTGCCGCTGTCACAAGTCAGCAGGGTGGTACCTGTTGTGCCTCGTATCTCTCCACTCCATGCACCGCTGCCCACTGATATTGATAGAAAGCCAAATTCCTGCAGGGCATTACCTGTGGCCTGCAGCCCATCAACTGTCTCGAA